>JACCED010592667.1_pt1 | contig 15514 bp, 19 predicted proteins | sample 7455021 | NCBI WGS metagenome assembly JACCED01 (sample SAMN15323456, study PRJNA562643) | freshwater metagenome | isolation source: river surface water | place: USA:Blue River Watershed | collected 2017-08-19 | reverse complement strand
TTTCTAGTATTAATTACTTTTTGTCTATGTTTATTCAATGTAAACGTACTTTTAACTTCAATAAGTAAATTGTCTTTTGGAATATAGATATCTGGAAAGTATTTATGATATTTACCATCATCACCATTATACCATATTTCTGGCATATATTTTGCACCAATTATTATATCATTTTCATTATAAATTTCAAGTAAATCATTTAATGCAAATGGTTCATATCCTTGAACATTAACAGTTCTTCCAGATGGAAATTCATATTTCTTCAAAGAATGTGCATTTTTATGACTTTTTTCATGAATAGTCGGATCTTGCATCGGATGTGATGCATTATATTTTTCTATACATGTTTCTTTTATTTTTTGTTGACATTCTTTAGTTTGAGCATACCACTCTTGTCTAAATAATTCAATAGATGTTTCTTTCTTTTTAAAAGTCATACATTCATTATTACTACATCTATGACCTGATTGAAATTTATTAAATGTTATTTTCCCTATACATCCACATTTAAATTGTACATCCAACTCACCTTTGTTATCCGTATATTTGGTTGATAAAAGAACACACCCTTCTTTTTCAAAATATTTTTTTAAATCTTCAAGTGTATGCTTCTTGTTCTCTACATAATTTCTAATTTTTCTAGTCATTTGCTCCTTCTTCTCAGGAATCTGAGTAAGATGAGTAACTCCATATCTTTTCATCATTGTCTCATTAATTCTCTTAGATCTACATTTATGACATCTACAACCCATCATAAAAGAATTGAGTTTAATGGTTTCAATAATAGTATTATCACATGAACAATAATATTCCAATGGAGTAGATGAATTCTTATATTCTTTAGAAACTAGAATACAACCTGCATCTTCAAACATTTTCTTCACTTGTTCGTATGTATATTTTCTCATTCTTGTGAATAATTAAAATTTGAAATTATAAAATCAATTTTAATAAGGACGTAAACATTCTGTCGTCTAAATTCGAGTGGACAATAATGGAATTTTTAAATATGACAAATGCTACAATTCAAGATAAAACTATTTTAATGCTAATAGAAAGGATTGAAAATTTAGAACAAGAATTATATGAAACAAAAAAAATTAACATTATACGTACTATAACATGCTGTGATTCTAGAGTAAACCTATGGGCAGATCTATTTATGTTCTTTCTTGGAATAGATGTACCATCACGTATTAACATATATAAAGATCATAAAGTAACCAAAAATTATATTCCATCAATAATTCCTCAAAGAGCAATTGAATTATACAAAATACATAATAGTAAAAATATTCCATTTTGGGAATCAGATTTTAGTATAGAAAAAAATTATAATTTATATCCTAATGAAGATGCTACTAATATTTATAAAATACTAGAAAATATGACATTAAAAGAACTTGAAGATTATTGGCATTATAGACTTTTATGGCTAAAATGGTTAGAGTTGTGAATAAAATTATATTCTAAATCTTTGTGATATTTCTTCTATGTATTACAACCATTTCGACAAGTCTTCTTACTAGATTTTTATATTCTTTTTCATCAAAAGCTTCGGTACCTATTTTTTCCCACCAATTGTTTGTTAAATCTACTACTCTCGGAAACTTATTCTTAAGATATTCTGTTTTTTCTTCTATAAATTGTTCTATTTCTTTTGAAACTGAATATACTATATCATCAATTGCTTCTTCACAAGATTTAGGTACCCACTCGCCATTCTCCCGTATTTTAGCTATTTTAGCTCTTTGATTTGTAATAGTAAAAGTATGATTTTCAGGATGTTGTGGATCAAAATGAATATCTTTTGTCATCTCAATTAATCCGTGAGCTTTATTATGCCAGTAATATTCCAGTCTTTTCATCAGATATTCTATATTCTCTTGCCCAAAATTATTGACTGTAATATTATTAGTGTTGTTGATTGTACCGGAATTAATAATTGAAGGAGTTTGATGTGTCAACTTTAATTGATTTGATTTTAATTCTTCTATTTCTTGCTTAAGTTTTAAAACTTCATCATGTATGTCGAAAATTTTACAGTTTTGTTGGTGACGATATCTTGTTGATCTAGAATTAAATTGTTTATCACAATTTTCACATTTATAGTATTTAATTTGTTTTTTTGGTTTTAATTCAAATAATAAATCTTCAGCACTTATATTTGATAATATAGGCTTGCATAAATTCTTATTTTGTAAATGTCTAACTAGATGACATTTTTTACATGTTGTATAGGAACATCTCTTGCATACAAAATCCATATATACCAAGTTATCTAATTTGTTTTTAAATCAGATATCTTTATCTGGATAAAGATTTCAAATGAAACAGTATAAACCCAAAATAATATACAGATTGTAATTTATACTCCTAAGTAAGTGCATGATATTATGATAAATATTATTATTTTTAATGGATAAATGAACCAATCTTTTAAAAAGCAATAAATTTATTTTAAAAGTTTCTCTAAAAATAAAAAGATCTTTTTAAAACCTTTTCAACAAAACAAAAATATTTTTATAAAATTTACTTTAGGTAAAATAACCACAATGAAACACTGATAATCCCCATTGTATAATATTATATGACTGTATTAAGATATATACTTTGTAATAAAAAACTCATTTTTTGTATTTTAAAATGAATTACTGATTTACCCAAAATATTAATAATTGTAATTATATAGACTATATTATGATGATAGATATATTTAAATCATATAATATTTTTGATGTAAAAAATACATAAGCAAAAAAGCAACACATTTATTTTAAAAGTTTCTCTAAAAATAAAAAGTCTTTTTAAAAAACCTTTTCAACAAAAATTATAAATATCAATTATAATATGGATTTAGTGCCGAAGAAAAATCCAGAGGAATTTAAATTGAGACTTAAATTATGTAGATGGGCTCCTGATAATGTAAATATACTAGCATTACAATTTTATACAAATGTTCCAGGGTATCAGAATAACTTATTTTTCAATATAATGAAAAGTAGGTTATGGTCAGTAGGTTTTCACGAAATAAATAGAATTGTAATTCCTGCTCCCTTTTTTCAGAGTGTAGTCACAAATCAATTTGCATTAAGATATCTCTTAACAGTTCCAATGGAATTAAAGAAAAAAGTATTTGATTCCATAACAAAGATGGTAGATAAAAGGGGTGAATGTGATATTATCTTGAAAGTTTTTGATCGCATGCCTTTATTTAAACCAACAAACCCAATATATACAACCCCTCTATACAAAGACTGGTTACCTCCTAGAAAATTATACATGGAATATCCCTTTAGTATCAATAATTTATATTCTCAAGGAGTTGAACAACTTAGAAACGAATTATTCACTAAATATGGATTTACACATTTAAATAATTTTTATTCCTATTATGAAAATTGTTATCCTGGGTCTTTACTCGAGTTTTTAAAATTAGGAATACCAAAAAATCTTAGAAAATGTGATACTATATTCATTTATGTATCTGGAAGAGCATATTCTTATGATAATAAAATTATAAATGGTGATAAGGATTTTGATATTCAAAAAGCAATTATTGAAGCAAGTAAATTACTGAATGGAGCTAATATGACAATAATATATGATTCTTGGGATAATGATTTTGCGAGTGCACCTTTAAATGTTACAATAGGAGTGAATTCAGAACCGAACATTGTTATTGAACGGGCAGTTCCTGAATATCCCAAAGAAATAAAAGTTCTGTATAGTTCATCCATTGGATTGAATAGAGATTCGCCATTATACAATGGTAGTGAAACATTTAAATCTTCATGGTTTTTGTATAGTGTTTTAAATACTATTAAAAAATATGATATAGATATTACTTATCGTCAATTATTAGAAGGAATTAAAGATACATATAATACAATTTCGACGGATACTTTATCTTCTCAAGGTGACCAAGTCTGTGTTGAGTTATTAAACACTATTAATCCCATGTGTGGTATGGCTAATTTAGAATGTATAGATGATACTATATTTAAGAATCCTATAGGATTTATTCCTCAGAAACAAGTTGGTCCTATTAAAAAGGCTTTACTTGTTGCTGTAGATTGTTGGACAAATGGACAAGCTAGATATGTTAATAATGGATGGATGTATGCACCTCAATTAAATGCTCCTCGTAATGATACATACTTGATGTATAAAACATTAACTGAAAAAATGGGATTTCTTCCAGAAAATATTGTAATTCTTAGAAATCAACCAAATAAAAAACTAGTAATTCAAGCAATAGATTGGTTAATGTCTGATAATATAGACGGAAATAGTTTATTCTTTTATTTTAGCGGACATGGAAGTCAATTACCAGATAATAGTGGTGATGAAGTAGATAATCAGGATGAATTTATATGTTTACAAGATGCTTGTACTTTGGAAATATTTACAGATGATGAGTTGTATGAATTACTATTAAAGAGAAATAATAAAAAATGTAAATTATGGTGTTTATTTGATTCATGTCATAGCGGAACCATGGGAGATACAAGTTGTAGATTTACATCAGAATTTAATGATAACAAAGAACCAGTTGTTAAAAAATATATAAATGATACTAAACGTACTGAACCACCACCAGAAAATATTTTTATATTAAGTGCAACTTCTGATACAACTACTACATATGAATTCAATCCAAAAGGGTATAATCTAAAATTACCACAACCTCCACAAGGTTTAGAATGGGAATATAATTCTAATCCACCTTTTAGTTGTTTAGGATACTTTTTATGGTCAATTTTCGAAGAGAGATATTGGACACCTATTAAACTCAATGATCTGTTAATTGAACTTAAAAAGAAATATAAAACATTATATGTTCAAGCCAATTGTGTACCTACAATTGGTTGCAATAAAGATAATATAGATAATGATTATTTCTTAATAACTTGATAATTTTTGTAATATCAAATAAGAATTTGAATTTAAATTTTCAATTAATAATTGATCTATGCATATTTATTTACACATCGAATTAAAAATAAAATTTTTAGATTTCTAATAAATCTGCTTCCTCGCATGGATTTGTTTGTTCCATTAAGATGATACTTTGATTATTTAGTATCATAGCATATAGACATTTTGATAATTTACCAATTAATTTAGTATTATTTCTAGGTAATATAGATAATAGCCATGTTTGTATACGTGATTCATCTGAATCTTCCTCAATTAATTTTTCTTTATCAGCAGAAGATATAAATTTCTGATTAATGATTTTCGCACCATGAAGTATCATTTCTTCTAATGTCCAATTGCCGTCACAAATTTGCCATTTGCCTTCTTTATATATATATAGTGTTTTGTCTCTTTTGACATGAATTTTTACATTCATATTCTCAGGATGTGCAGGATTAAATCGAATTGTTTTAATAAAGTCTAATAATCCATGATCTAGTCTTCCTGCATATTTCATAATAAATTCATCTGTGATATAATCTAGATTTTCATGTAAAAAATCTTTGATATGTAAATTAATATTGATATTGTTATTTATACTTCAATATTTTGTGAATATATAATCTTTTTATTAACAAGATCAATTAAATCTATTCTTCCTGATGAATAAACAAATTCATATGGGTGAATATTACACTTCTTGATAATATCAATCGCTTCATTCTTTGATGATTCTTTATAATCTCCAAAGAAATATATAGATAGATTTTCCTTAGGATCAGCTGTATTATAGCAAGTAACTTGCCCTACGGCATCTTTCCATCTAGTCCATAATTTAATTTCAGCATGACAAGTATCTGTAGTAATATCTGTAATACCACAAGAAATTGTTTTATGTGTACCATTTAGATATTTTTCTAGTAATATCTGATAAAATTTTTCATTTTCATATATTTTTTTGACATTCAGGGTACCGCAATATTTTTTAAATTTTAAAAAATCTATTTCTTTTTTTAAATTCAATATTTCTTGATATAAATTTACATCTGGATTATTGCTTGTATTTTGAGATTTTTCTTCTTGAATAGATTTATTATCAACATTTTTATTAGCTTTACATATAATTTTATGATTAGCCAAGGATTTTCTAGAACTATATGGTTTATTGCAAAAATTGCATATAAAATCATTTGATTTTCTATTCATGAAATCTGTTTTTATATCTTCTATAGATAGATCTGAATTTAAAGCATCACATACTATCCTTCTATTTAGATGTTTAAAAAAATCTGTTGATCTTTCTGTGCCATACCCACATCTAGGACATTCATAGAACATGATTTAAATATTATATTGTATCTATAAAAATTAAAAATAATTTTCAATTTTTTAATTCTGATTTTTGTATTCTAGTGCCAATCTATGGTTTCCCATAATAAATCCACTAGCAATTTGTATATAATCTGCTCCTAAATCTGATAATATATTAATTTTATTAACACTATTAACACCTCCAACAGCAATTAATTTTAGAGATAACTTATGTTTACTAATAAGTCTACAAGCCTTTGTTACAAAATCAACTGTATACGGAAATAAGGGTTCCCCACATATTCCTGTTGTTACTTTATGATCTCTTAATCCATCAACCTCCCTTGGGATACCATTTATTGCAGAAATAGCATTTACTCCAACTGAGTCTGCAGCAATTAATATATTTTCGAGTTCATTTTCATTTTCTACATAACCTATCTTGATTATTATAGGTATTTCGTAACCTATATTATCTCTAATTTGTTTTATAATTTTGGTAAATGTATCTATATCCCTGTATAAACTGGTATAATGTTTACCTATATTTGGACATGACAGATTTATTTCTAGTATTTCTGCATTACATTCAAAAACTGCAAATTTTGCTACATCTACAAAATCATCTACGTTATCACCTGTAATTGATATAACCAATACTTTTCCTTTATCATATAGATATTCTTGCGCTAATTTAATATCTTTTTGTAAATATTCCTTATCCATAGAAGGCATTCCAAAATAATTTGTATATCCATCATCATCTAATTTAATAATATTAGGAATACCATGACCTTCATGATAATAAGATCGAATTGTTTTATAAGTAAGAATATCATATCCAAAATCTGCTGCTACCTTTACCCATTTACTATCTAAAAGAGGACCAGAAGCAATACCAAACTTAGATGACACTTTTTTACCTAAAAAATCTATATTCTTGGTTTTAATACATGCCAATGAAAAAAAATCTTCTTCAGACGGATGTATTTGTGGACCATCTAATAAATTCTCTTTCCAGCTCTTAGATGTATTATACATTTAAGAGCAAAAATAGAAAAATAATTGATAAGGATAAACTCATCCCACTCGGATAAACTTAACCTAAGCAACATGAACTATTCCTTGACAACTATTCCATGACTAAATATATAGGGCGCTTTAATACTTTGCAAGAAACTAGTCATATCAATATTTGCTTTTTGTTTTTGATTATCAATATTTGTTAGCGGAATAACTAGATTATTAGTCAATTCAAGTAATATATGTTTACTGTTAATTTCTGTCATGTTTTCTTTAATAACAATTTTGATACAAAAACAACTATTTCGGATTAGAAATCTATTTAACTGATAGAAAATACTCAACATCGATATAAACTTTTGTAAATCAAATATTTCCATTTCAATTTTCAGAATATTTTTTATACGTATATTAATATTACAACTAGTTCCAAAATATCTTTTAACTGTACGTATAGCTCTTTGAGTCATTGTATAATCTGCTTCATAGACTATAATATCGAAATATATCCCATGTATTTTATCATTTGTAATTTCATGTACTGTTCCAAGGTATTTACAAGCTGTTTTAATATGTGGATATACATTCACAAATGATAATAGACTGGAAGAGTCTAGATAATTACCGATATTCATTTGTATATATTCGTCTAGTATATCAATATATAGATCTTCCATATTCCATATGTTATATAAATGGAAAAACAATAATCAAATTTTACTTGATTAATATTTGTAAATTAAAATTTAGTATTTGTAAACTAATATTTGTAAATTAGTATTTGTAAATTAGCATTTGTATTGATAAGGAGTTCCGAACATAATTACTTTATAATTATTACCTGGTAATGGTAATTCTACAATCCTCCCATGAGAATCTTTGTCTATATCATGAACAATAATTTTTTTCCCATTGTATTCTACAAAATATCTAGAATCATCTTGATAAAGATTAAATGCTGTGTTTACGACTTTACCCAGTAATACACCTACATTTTTACCATCTGGTATCGATTTTGGCATATGTGTCAAAAGGATATTACTGTAAGCTTCGTCAAGACTTGCCATGTCTGTTTTATCTATGATACAGATAAATTATTAAAATAAAACGTACTATTAAATTTGAAATATTATTTTTAAAAGTTTTTACAAGAATGAAAAAATCATATGAAGATCTTGTAAAAATATTTCAAGATAAAAATTGTGAATTAAATACTACGGAAGAAGAGTTTGATTTATTAAACGGTAGATTGAGCGCATCTATATTTAGTTTTAAAGCATCTTGTGGTCATGATAATACTGTTACTTTGACAAATTTTGTACAAAAAGGTTCTGGTGTAATTTGTAAAAAATGTATGAAGAGTCAAGTAAGTGCCAAGTTAAAAGAATTCAATCAAGATAATGATAAACCTGCTAGTAAATGTTTAGTACAAGAATCTGATGTATTTAAAAAATTTAATAATCTATTATCGAATGAATTAGATATCATAAAGACTCACGAAGGATGTACAGCAGATTTTATAATAAAACCTAAAAATATTCAAGAAGATAAATGGTTAGGGATTCAATTAAAAACTACCCAAGGTATATGTCATGATTTGTATTCTTTTATTCTCCATGATGGACATAGTAAATATGAGAACATGATAATATTGTGTCATTGTATTGCAGATAATTCGTCTTGGTTAATACCTTATGATAAAGTTTCACATATTAAAAGTAAACTTAATATAGGGTTGACTGAAAAATCTGTATATAGTAAATTTAAAGTAAAATTGAATAAAATATCAGAAGTGTTAATAAACTATTATTTTATTACAAAACTAGATATTTCAGAAATTTTCATGATTCCTAAAAATATTTATCAACAACAAGAAATTAAATATAGAAAACTTAGAGAAGAATATTGTAATTTTTTAGAATTTAAATATCCAGATATTGAACAATGCTATTATGATTTTACAGTGAATAATAAACAAATACAAGAAAAAGTGACTTGGAAAAAACCTAATAGAAAAGATAGTTATATTGCTGCTTTATTTAGAAATACTTCTAATAATAAAAGAAAAAATTATTTACTAGGAATGAATGATTATTATTGGATTCATATCCCAGATAGCGATATATTTTATATCCTTCCAGAATCTGAACTTTATAAAAATGGATTTATAAAAGATCCAAATAAAGAAGAATCTGAATATAAAATGTTCTTGAATCTTAGTATTAATTTTAGTGATGGATGGTACAATGATTATAAATATAATTATAAAAATTTAGATAAAGAATTCATCTCAAAAATATTTGAATAATGACTATTTTTCAATATAGTAGTGGGCAAGGCAGGTACTGCCCCTGCTTTTTGGCCTTATAAGAGCCAACGATTTACTTCTATCTTACATGCCCACTTCTATAAGCAAAAATGAAATATTATAAATTCTCTTTTTCTTCTACCACCCTTCACAATTTATATTTTGTAACTTATTTTTAAATACTTTTCATTTTCTAGAAATTCTTAAAAAATCCATTTAATATCCTCAAATATCCAAATTATTTTACTAAAGTACTTAAGTCAGTTTTTTGTGGAAATTCAACAGGTTGTCCCTTTTCTTTAATAATTTTATAAATTATTACACCCATGACATAAGCTCCGAAAATAAGAAAAATAATACATAATAGAATAATTTGTATTCTATTTAATTTTAATTTAAACATTTAATAATTTAAAACATTTATTTTCCAGTAGATCCAAAACCACCAGTTCCTCTAGAAGTTTCATCAAATGGTTTATTAACTTCATTAATATTTACATGTACTTGTTTCCTAAAGATGAGTTGACAACATTTAAATGGTAATTCAATATCTGGTGCTGTAGGATCTACTTTAATTAGAGCAATTAGAATATTACCAGTATATGCTCGATCAATAATACCAATACTATTTGCTAACATATACCCACTTTTAGACAGTGAACTTCTAGGGACAACTTCTGCATATAAACCATGACTAACTTTAATTTTAATACCAGTATCATATAATGTAATATTTTGTAGAAATTGTTTTGCAACTTTAATAACAGTTAGATCATATCCGGCATCAGATTCTTTTGATTTACTTGGGATCACTGCATTAACATCGGTTTTATATACCTGACATTCTGGTAAATCATAACCTGACCATAGAAGCCAATCTACATATTTTTCATAATTATTTTCGTCCCTAAATACGGAATTCTCATAAAGCTTTCCAAGAAAATCAATACAATTCGTTCCTGTAAAAGTCATATTAAGATTATTGTCAGTAATCCACCACGGAATATCGATATTATTAACTAGATATTCATATAGTTTTGTCGATTCAATTTCAAGATTACATTCAGGTTCATCTTTAGATTGGATATCATGTAGAGTGCCTTTATTATCAAAATAACCCCTGATAAAATCCCATTTATCTGTAATTAGACTAAGATCTACAGAATCGTCATAAAGTGAACCGAGTGTATATGAATCCATTGTTGTATGCTATTGTATGTTAATGCTAATTAGTTTAATATTTATATATAAATCAAATTTTTTATTTACAATATTTCTTCATAGCTATTGATATATTATTATATAAAATTGGTCTAGTACGTTTATCTATAACTATACATGAATCTATTGATGACCCAATCAGTGTTTTTGTTTTTTTCTTTTGAATAATAATATCAAAATCATCATTTGAATATTTAGAGTGAACACCGTCATCGTCATGTCTATAATCACTATGCATCACGCATTTTAAGAATTTATTTATCTGGTCAGTCATTTTTAATTTACTTGTTTGCATATATTATTAATTCCAATGAAACACATATAAAGAAATCAATAAACCTTATCATTAAATTGAATTACTGATGGATAAAAATAAAAAAGGATCCAAAATTATTAATTCAAAAGATTTACTGATGGTTTCATTATCCAAATTTTATAATCAAAAAACCAATATTAATAAATTACTTTCAATAGTAGAACCATCATTATTATCAAAACCTGAATCTAAAATTTCACTACGACTTATAGACTGGTTTGTAACAAATTATTCTAAGAAAAATAATACCATTATTACAAAAGAAAAGAGTAACAATATTTTACATTTTAATGTATATCTTAGTTATAGAGCTCAATTGAAAGCCTATTCAAAACAGCTTTTTGATCCTTTTAGAAGGAGAGATAGAATTACTTTTTGTTTTGATAATGATCGTAGTATTGAAACTACTATTGGACAATTGAATATGTTTCGATGGATTATTCAAAATGACATTCTCGAATATATTTCGAATAATATAGAAGACATTGAATCTGATATGATTCAAACTCAAAAAACAAATATGAATAAAAAACATAATGAAGACAATTTTAAAGTAAAAGCTGTTCAAACTGAAAATGGTGTCGTTTTTCAAAAAAGAAAAAAACGTAATCAGTTATCTAAAAGCTCAGCTAAAAATATGAATTTATTTAGTGGAAATAGAATTGTCAATTTTGATTAATAGTTCTTCAATAGTACTATTATTTTTAATAATAATATTTGCAGGAATTTTAAGATATTCTATTTCTGAAGCATGATGTTCATTACTTTTATCAATAGTATCACGTTGAATCATTATAACAAACAAATCATATTTTTTTAATTCTTCATATTCATGAAGAAATCTCATATCAGATATAACAAATTTATCCGTATTATTTTGTGATAGATACTTTTCTATAAAAGATTTAACCCAGAATTTTCTACCAATATTTGGCAGTAATTTTTGAATCTCATATTGCATAATTTCTGTACCAAAGAATTGCATAGTTTGTCTTGGAGAAACTCCCCATCGTTTATCAATATCTTCTTTTTCATCTAATTCTAGTTGATTATCAGTAAAGTTAAATAATTGTTTAACAACTGTTTTAAGTTGATCTGCAATTTTAATATTCTTGTAACCATATTTGGATAAATAATTTGCGATTGTATCTTTTCCACTTCTTTTATGACCACAAATAGCAATAATTCGTGGAACCATGATAAAGATATATGGAATTATATAAAGATATTTTTATATTTTATATCAATGTCATTAAATGTCATTAAATACATTTCAATTTTTATCTAATGATCTTACACATTCGGCATTAATCAAGATGTTTTATATAACTAAAAATAATTTTTTTAAACAAATCGATAAAACTAAAATTGGATACGATACATTTAACTTAAAACAAGTATTATTAAATAGAGAGAATACATTTAAAATTAGTAATTTAAATATAACTATAGATGGAGATATTCTATATTTAACAAATAACAAAGACGATATATATTTTTATATTAATAATTCATCGTCATCAATAGAATTAATAGCTATAAAAGCTATAGTCGATAATATTAATACATTTAAAAAAATGATAGAATTATTTAAAGAAATTTGTGATAATTTTCATTTAGATGAATGCAGTATATCACATTCAATTTCATTAATATTAGTTTTAAAAATAAAGGATAACAATTATATTGAGATTCCTCCATATATAAAATGTACTTTATTAGATGATAAACGAATTATAACACCTTGTGAACTAATTTAAATCTCAAGGTATATACATAAGATATACTTGTTATCTTGAATTTAAACTGTTCTAATGGTGTATCCTCGGCTATATTTTCTATTTCATATAAATTAATACCAGGAATATCACCATCATTTATTTCAACCATTAAATCAACATTAATACCTGCACAAGATAATTTTTTTCGAATCATGTTAAAATCATCGGATGTAACATTATCTAATTCAACACGATTCTCTTCTCCAAATAATAAAACGAGACCTTTACATACTAGATCAACTAAAAACAAAAACAAATCTTTATTATTTTCTACACCTCCTAGAGATAATTCTACTATTGCATTATTTATGTTTCGTTTAAAGAGAAACGTAGCAAAATCATCAACTTCCATATCTACATACAACATACTATCTGATATACGATCATTGTGTGACATTTGAAATAATATAATATATATTATTTTTTATCTATAAATGCCAAACTTGCTATAAAACCAGATATAAATAAAATTGTAGTACCTACGCCAAAATATTTTGTAAATTTAATATTATTTATAGCATCACCCATACATAATTTTTTAAAAATAGATAATGTAGGACTTTCATCTGTATTGTATAATTTTTCTTGACATCCTAGATGTATATTTGTTAATAGAAGAAGAATAGCACCAAAAGTAAAATATATAATTTTAATATTCCAAGGAATATGTGTACTCAATAAAATTATAATAGATATACTACCTGTTTTAATAAAATCAGTTATATGATCATATAGATCCCCAAATTTCGTTGTCATGTTAAACATACGAGCATAATTACCGTCACAACAATCAAACAAATACGATATCAAGAATAGACCAGTTGATATGAAATATAAACGATTATATAAAAAATATGCACTCAATAAACCAAATACAAGACTTAATGTTGTAATCATATTTGGAGTAAAATTAAGTGGTCTAAATAAATTAATATTTAAAAATTGTGATATTTTAATGACTATAATATCAAAAAAATTTTCATATTCATCTGGGATTTTTTTCCCATCAAGTACTTTATCCATTTATTTATCTATATTAATATTTATCATATGATCCAAAAATTCTTTACAAATATCTGTATCATATAAATTGTATATTTCAGCTGATGATGACAATATCAATACATCTTTATCTTCTTTTTTCTCTATTTCAACATTTGAAATAAATGCCAGGTTTACATTATTAATAGATAATAGACTAATTATCTGTTGACTATCTACTAAATCAATTGATAGATCTTTCGAAATATCTTTTTTCCTCTCTATAGAATTTTGAGGAACTATACAAAAATTTCCAGATTTCAATTTATGAGATATGTAATCCATACCATTTTCATATAGATGTTTATATACTTTAGCAATATCGTGTCTATTTACAAAACCAAAAACACAGCTTTTACTTACCTTTGTCATTCTTGGTGTAATATGACCCAAATATAATCCTCGTTGATTAGCAATATAGATCTCTTGTGGGAACACCATTATTAAATAACAATAAAAAATTAGCTTTATATGTAATAAATATGGAATGTCAAGGTCCATGTCTACCACATTGTACGTCTAGATTTATACTACTCATAAGTATATTATCCTTTGTATGTATCGTCGTTATTACTCTACTTTTTATAGAATACTTCAAAAAAAATAAACAAAATAATAAAAATACTAGATATTCCAACTAGAATTTTTATTAAACTATATTATTCTACATTATTCTCAACTAATAATTAACTGTTTACTTTTTCTTAGGAGCTACCTTCTTTGTAGCAACCGGCTTCTTCGTCTCTAGTTCATCTTCACTCGATACGACCACATCATCATCCTCTTCATCATTCTCGTCCTCATCGTCGTCATCATCAGTCTTCTTCTTTAGTGGAAGATCATCGTCATCATCCTCGTCATCATCCAGATCAACAACAGCCTCTTCAATTTCCTTGAAGGCATAACCCCTGATAGATTGAGGAGGAACTACACGCATTTGTAGTACCTTCCAAGTACAACCATACTTGCCAGCAGCTACCCAAATACCAAGACATTGAATAATTGCTGTTACGCGCGCACCCTTTGTCTCAAGAGTTGCAAGATCAACAAGCTTACGAGAATTATCGTAAACTTCACACTGGAATGAACCATCCTTCCAAGGAAGTGTTAGTTTGAATGTAGGAGGATACTTATCAGTAACTTCACCAGTATTCTTATCAACTGGATGACGTACTAGACGCGTGTATAGTGCCTTTACTACATCCCTGGATGCACCCTTCTTCTTAAGCCACTCAAACGCATTTTGAACACCATCGTCAATAAGTTTCTCGTCTACCTCATTCATCTTATCATAAAAGACCTTTAGTTGTTCACGAGTATCCATACCCTTGAATGATAGGTCAAGGGTCCACTTTGCGACACCCTTATCATTCTCCCACTTCTGTTTTCCAAAAGGTGCAAACATCTCTGGAGTTTGCAGTACAATAGGACTCTTGTTGTATGACATATAAATAGTTTTTCCGCCATTGTCATTTGTGCGTGGAGTACCGTAGTGAACACCAGAGACATCAAACTTGGATGGTAGCATAATTGAGTCCATGATTACTTTTAATTTAATAGATTTAGTTGTCTTTAAATATGTTTAAAAGA
>JACCED011283626.1_pt1 | contig 15515 bp, 11 predicted proteins | sample 7455021 | NCBI WGS metagenome assembly JACCED01 (sample SAMN15323456, study PRJNA562643) | freshwater metagenome | isolation source: river surface water | place: USA:Blue River Watershed | collected 2017-08-19 | reverse complement strand
CGCCGTACCGATTTCGCGCTCTGCAAAACGCGTAGCCGTCGTAGAGGCAAACCCGAAAATCTTCAGATTTTTGCAAGCCAATATGATCTTAAACGGCGTTCAAAATGCGGATTTGGTTTGGTGTGCAGCAGGCAACGATGTGAAGACCGTAAAATTTCTGGCAGGCACAGAAAACTCTGGAGGCAGCAAGATCTACCCGGCTAACCCGCACCCTCACTACCTCACAAATCTCTTAGAAATATGCGAAGTCCAAACCTCTCGACTCGATGACCAGTTCCAGGGGCGAGTGTTCCGCATCATTTTCATGGATATTGAAGGGTCTGAATACTTCGCCCTTCAGGGCATGCCCTCCCTTCTGCGTAGTGCGAACGTGTTGTTTGTGGAGTTCATACCCCACCACCTGCGGTACGTCGCGGCTGTGAGCCCGCAGGACTTTGCTGGTCTACTAAGCCAGCACTTTAACTACCTGTACATTCCTTCCATGAAATCTTATGTCGAAAAAGACACATTTGAGCCACTGCTCTCGCGCTTGTACGACTTGGACTCTTCACACGACCAGATCATTTTTGCGAAGGAGCTCGTGGACATCCAAAAGTTAACGGAGTGAACTAAAAAGCCGCTAAAAGTCGCGGTGATATCCGGCGGTCCAACCGCCGTCCACCACAAGAATGTGCCCGCTCAAATACGTGTTCTCGGGTGCCGCAAGAAAGAGCGCGGCCACCGCGATTTCCTCAGGCGTCCCGGGTCGGCCCAGTGGCACGTGGTCGATCATCGCCTGCACGTTTTTTCGAAACAACCCGTCGTCTCCGTAAAACAGCTTCTGCGTGCCCTCGGTCATCACCGATCCCGGCGCGATCGCATTCACAAGAATCCCATCGCGGCCAAACTCGATCGCCATGGCTCGCGTAAAGTTGTTCACACCGGCCTTCGCTGCGGTGAACGCACACTGCAATCGCAGCGGCACCACGCCGCCGATCGAAGAAATGTTGATGATCCTACCCGCGCGCTGCCGCTTCATCACCTGTGCCGCCGCTTTGCTTACCTCGTAAACCGCCGTCAAATCCACAGCCACAATCCGGTCCCATTCCTCGCGTGGAAACTCATCCGTAGTCACACGATGCGCAAGCGTATTGATGCCGGCGTTATTCACAACAATGTCCAGCCGTCCGCACCGCGCCATGATGGTGTCCATCACGCGACCAATGTCCCCGGCATCCGTGACATCCAGCTTCAGCGCGTGACCGCCAGTTTTCGCTGCGGCGGATTTCGCGTTCTTTTCATCGATGTCCGTGTAAAAAACCGTCGCGCCATTCGCTGAAAACTTGTCCGCTATAGCCTGTCCGATCCCTTTTCCCGCACCTGTCACCAGAGCGACTTGCTGTTGTAGATTTACCTGCATTTTACGTGTTGTTTTGTGAATCAATGGCCGTTCAACAGGGCTGCGAATGGGTTTTCAATCCGCTCGCAGACATTCTGCAGAAAGCGCGCGGCAGGCGCGCCATCAACAATGCGGTGGTCGAACGTCAGACTTAATGTGAGCTGATGCCGGTTCGCAAGCGTACCGTCCTCCATGGCCACCGCCTCGCGCCGGATCGCACCCACGCCAAGAATCGCGGTTTGCGGGTGGTTGATGATAGGCGTGAACGCCTCCACCCCGAAGCTACCAAGGCTTGTGATCGTGAAGCAACCGTCCTGCATTTGCTCCTGCTTCAACTCGCGCGCCCGCGCCGCTGCAATCAACGCCCGTGATGCGCCCGTGACCTCGCGCAAGCTCAAATGCAAAACATCACGAATCACAGGAACGAACAAGCCGTGCTCGGTATCAACTGCAAATCCAATATGCAGCGACTTCGGAATCTCGATCTGATCCGACACCCAGCGCGCGGCGAGCATCGGATGCCGGCGCAGCGCACCCGCGACAATCTTCATCAGGATGTCATTAAAGCTCGGCCCATCTGCATCCGCCGCTGCATCCGCCGCTGCCTCCTTCAGCTGTCCTCGCAAGTTCACCAACTCCACCGCATCGCACCGGCGATGGATCGTCACGGGGGCAGTGCTGCTCAAGCTGCGAACCATGCGCTCGGCAATCGTCCGCCGCATCTGATGCGTCTCAAGCACCTCCCAGTTTTCGGAATCGCCCGCCCGCTCATTCCAAACCTTCAGTACATCTCTTTCGCGAATCCGGCCGCTGGTGCCGCTCGGAGACACATGCTCCAGCGATACGCCCTTTTCGCGGGCCGCACGCCGCGCGCGCGGACTGGCTGGCGTGGACGGACTGGCCGCGCTGGTCAAGGACGCACCTTGCGTCGATTCCGTGGCAGGGACGGCAGCCAGCGCGCGCGGCCTTTCAGGCTTCGCAATCCCCGATGCACTGGCGCCGCGGACCGGCTCTTTGTGAGGCTCTCGATCAACAACTGCTGCGGCTTGCGTTGATGTGCCCCGAGTGGCTTCCGGCGTCTCGCCGTCGGCAAGCAGATATCCGATGGCAGCGCCGACCCTGATCTTGTCGCCGCGCTGCGGTCCGTTGGCTGGCACATGCAATACGCCGGCATCGATCGCCTCCACCTCCTGCGCGGCCTTGTCGCTTTCAATCGTGAACAATGCGTCGCCCGGCTTCACGGATTCGCCCTCGCGCTTGAGCCATTCGATAAAAACGCCCTCCTCCATCGACCAACCCAAACGCGGCAACGTGATTGCTGTAGGCATGATTGAAAAAGTTTAGTCGTTGGCGAGATCCAGAATGGCCTGCCGGATGGCTTGCACATTCGGGACCACTGCAGCCTCAAGCGTCGCACTGTACGGTGTGGGCGAATGCTTCCCGTTCAACCTCCGGATCGGCGCGTCCAAATCATCAAACCCCGCCTCTGCAATCTGAGCGGCGATCTCAGCACCAACACCGAAAGGCCCGAACGCTTCGTCCACGATCAGGAGGCGCCCCGTTTTTTGCACGGACCGCCGGATAGTCTCCACGTCCAGCGGCGCCACCGTCCTTGGATCAATAAGCTCCACCGAAACCCCGTCCTCGGCGAGAAGCTCGCACGCTTCCATCGTCTTATGCACCATCAACGCAAGCGCCACCACAGTGACATCCGTTCCCGTGCGGACAACCGCGGCGCGCCCGTAGTAAATGTAGTATTCGTCCTCGGGCACCTCGCCTTTGACTGCCATGAGCTCGCGGTGCTCTAAAAACAAAACCGGATCACCGCAGGTGAGCGCGGTCTTCAACAGCCCCTTCGCATCCCGCGGATTGGACGGCACCACAACGCGCAACCCGGGGAAATTCCCGTACATTGAATAGTAGCTTCCCGAATGATGTGTTGCAGCAGCATGCCCGATCCCGATGCAGCCCCGCAAAAGGACGGGCATTTGAAGGCGGCCGCTGCTCATGTACTGCATCTTCGCGATCTGATTGATAATCTCACCGGCCGCATCCAACACAAAGTCTGCGAACATGAAATCCACGACGGGGCGCGTTCCGCTCATCGCTGCGCCACATGCGAGTCCCACAAAGCCGCGCTCGCAAATGGGCGTGTCACGCAGTCTCTCGGGTCCGTACTTTGCGAACAAACCGCTCGTCGTCGCAAAATTACCGCCACGCACCCCGATGCCTTCGCCAAGAACAAAGATGCTCGGATCTTTTTCCATCGCCTCGGTCAGCGCCTCGAGCGTGGCCTTCATGAAGCTCAACTCCCGCGTCGATCCTGGCCGCTCGGGCAAATCGCGGGGAGTTCCTGTCCGCGCAGGTGCATAGACGGAGTCAGCGGCTGAATCAGGCGACGGGAACGGACTGAGTTCTGCGAACGTGTGCGCCTGCTCCGTGAGCACTTCGACCTCGCGATCGATTTCGTCCAGTTCCGATGCCTCGACGACATGCTGCGACAACAGGGTTTCGCGAAGCCGCTTGATCGGGCAAAGCGCCTTCCAGCGTTCAACGTCCTCCTTGGTCCTGTACGTATAGTCGCCCATTCCTTCGGAATGCGGCCGCGTCCTGTAAGTCTTGCATTCAAGCAGCGTCGGGCCGCCGCCTGATCTAGCACGCTGGATCGCCTCGGCTGCAGCCGCCTCGACCGCGAGCACGTCGTTGCCGTCCAGCGTCACGGACGTGATGCCATAAGCCGCACCGCGTGCCGCGACACTTGGATTTCCTGCCACAGTCTCAAACGGCACTTCGGTCGCAAACTGATTGTTTTCGCAGACAAACAGCACCGGGAGTTTCCAGATGCTTGCCATGTTGACGCCCTCGTGAAACGCGCCGTTATTGACAGCGCCATCGCCAAAAAAGGCGACGCCGACGTTGTCGGTTTTCAACAGCTTAAAACTGTACCCGGCTCCGGTGGCTTGGAGAATGCACGGCCCAACGATGCCGCTTGTTCCAAGCATCCCGACCTCAGGTGCGAAAAGGTGCATCGACCCACCGCGTCCCCGGGAGCAGCCGGTCTCTCTTCCATAGAGTTCAGCCATCAATTCTCGGGGCGGAAGTCCTTTCGCAAGCGCGTGTCCATGACCGCGGTGCGTGCTGAAAATAGCATCCGCCTTACGGAGATGCGCACACACTCCCGCCGCGATGGCTTCCTGTCCGACATACGTGTGGCATGCGCCGGGGATCAGGCCGCGCTGATGCGATTTTGCAAGCCGCTCCTCAACCACGCGGATAACCTGCATGGTGCGATAGAGCTGGAGCTTTTCCGCTTTTGAAGAATTTGAACTCATAAAGATTTTGGTCTCAAGCGCAGCAGACTGATCACGCAGCCGCCCACGATGAAGCATGCCGAAAGAAACAACAGGCAGCCCGTCTCACCGTAACCGTGAGCGCGCAACCAGCCTGTGGCGTGGTTCCCCAGATAACCCGCAATGTTTGCCCCCATGTTGATCAACCCCGTTGCCGCAGCCGCAGCCGACGCGGTCAATGTGAGAGACGGCAGCGTCCAAAACGGCGTGATCCAAAAGAACGCCCCCAGCGCCGTCAGACAAAGCCAGACCATCTGTGTGCCAAACGCCTGTCCGGGCAGCACGCTGCACGCGAGAAACACACCGGTCGCAATCATTCCGCCCACCGCGTGCCATTTGCGGTCGCCGGTGCGGTCAGCGCTCTGGCCCGAGACAATCACGCTCACGATGCCGCATGCGTAGTAAATCCCGCTGTAAAAAAGCGTCATGCGGTCCGAGCCGCCCGAAAGGTTTTTCACAGTCGTCGGTAGCCAGAAGCTGAGCGCATAGCCGCCGCTGTTGCAGATCATCACACCAATGACGAGCAACCAGACCGCAGGAAGACGGAACGCGGCGCTGACAGAGACTTTCCCCGCGACCTCCTTGGCAGCTGCCTCCGCCGCGAGCTCCGCTTCAAGATGATCCCTCTCACGCTGTGTCAGCCACTGCGCGTCGCGCGGGCGGTCCGTAAGACACCGCAGCACAACGAATCCAAGCAACACCGCAGGCATCCCTTCCACGATGAAAAGCCACTGCCAGCCTTCCAATCCCATCCAGTTCACGTCGAGCAAAAGCGACGACACCGGTGCACCCAACGCGAGACTGAAAGGCACCGCCATCAGCAGCCCCGACAAGGCACGCGACCGGTCGCCCTGCACAAACCAATGCGTGAAGTACACGATGATACCGGGGAAGAAGCCCGCTTCTGCCACCCCGAGAAAGAAACGCGCCCAGTAAAACTGCGAAGGCGTTTTTACAAAAGCCATCGCCGCGGAAATGAAACCCCACGTTACGAGAATTCGTGCAAACCACTTGCGCGCACTCCAGCGCTCCACCAGCAGCGCGCCCGGAATCTCGAGGAACAAGTACCCGATGAAAAACACCCCAATGCCGAACCCAAACACCTCCTCCGAAAACCCGAGCGCCTTGCCCATGCGCAGCTTCGCAAACGCCACGTTCGCCCTGTCCAAATAGGAGATGATGTAGAGCAGAATGACCAGCGGCAGAATGCGCAGCGCCACCTTGCGGCGCAACGCGGGGACATTCACGGGGGTGGATTCGGAGTCAGTCACAGGGCGGTGTTTTCCAATCAGGCTTCCGCCACCACGGGGTTTGTGAGGGCGCCGATCTTTTCAATCTCGATGGTCACCTTGTCTCCTGGCTGCAGAAAGACGGGCGGTTTCATTGCGGCGCCCACACCCTGCGGCGTGCCTGTCAGAATCACAGTCCCGGGCAGCAGCGTGGTGCTGCCACTCAAGAACTCGATGAGCGTCGGAATGTCGAAAATCATGTCGGACGTATTGGAGTCCTGCATGGTTTTGCCGTTGAGCGTCGTTTGAATGCGCAGCGTGTTCGGATCGGGAATCTCATCCTTCAGCACAAGACACGGGCCGAGCGGCGCGAACGTGTCGAACGTCTTTCCGCGGCACCACTGGCTGCCACCGCGCTTGATTTGCCAGTCGCGCGCGCTCACGTCGTTTGCGCAGGTATAGCCAAGCACGTAGTCGAGCGCATTCGCCTTCGACACATTTTTGCACCGCTTTCCAATCACGACAGCCAGCTCGCATTCGTAGTCCACCTCGTCACTTTTCAAGTGCTGCGGGAGCTCGATGTTGTCACCAGGATTCTGCACCGCACCGGGTGACTTCATGAAAAGCACAGGTTGCTGCGGGATCGGTGCGTTGCTTTCCTCCGCATGTTTGCGGTAGTTCAAGCCGATGCAAAAAATTGCCGCAGGCTGGATTGGAGCGAGCAGCTTGCCCGGCTTGACCACTTGCCCCGTGACGCTGTAGTTGCCAAACAAATCACCGTCGATGCGCAGTGCAGTGCCGTCGGCTTGGAGCGCTGCGTGTTGGATGAGACCGTTGGATGCTAAATGGCGGATGATTTTCATGTTTAAAATACTGTTTCACTGATGTTTTTTACGGCTTGGTTTTTTGCTCTGGTCGCTTTAACGCGCGGTTTTGACCGAGTAGCCAAGGTCCCGCAGGAGAACGGCGAGCGTGTCGCGGAATTCTTCCGGCAACGGCAGCACCGGAGGCGCGGGGTCGCCAACCTCGGGTCCGATCATGTTGAGTCCCGCCTTCATCACACTGAACCAATGGGCGCCATCGCCACCGCTGTGGTACGCGCTGAACTGCAGCCGCATCAACGGCGACAGCTTCGCCCAAACCTGCCGTGCCGCCGCAAGGTCGGCGCGCACGGAGATCGCCTCGTAAAGCCTCACCGCCGCCGCAGGCACCATGCTTGGAATGCCCGAGATCCAGCCATGCGCGCCATGGCAGAGCCCCTCAAACGCAACCGAGTCAATCCCCGCATAGACCGAAAGCTCGCCACCGGTTTCCTGCAGGAGTGAGCAGATGCGATCGGGCTCGGCATTGGACATTTTCACACCCTTGATGGCGCCTTCGCGGAAAAGCTGTGCAAGGTGCGATGTGCGGAGATTAATGCCGGTCAGCGGAATGTTGTGATACAGCACGACCGGGATGGACACCGCCTCCGCGATGCGCCGGTAATGGTCCATGGTCTGCGCTGGCGTCGGCGCCATGTAGTAAGGGGGCACAATGAGCAGCGCGTCCGCGCCGGCACGCTCCGCATGCTTGGATAATTCAACAGTCAACTTGGTTGAAACGTGGTGCGAGCCCGCGACAATCGGCACCCTTCCTGCGCACGCTTCAATCGTCGCCTCAAGCACGCGCTTGCGATCATCCGTCTCCATGCCTGCGAATTCACCCGAGCTTCCCAGCGGCGAAATCGCTGCAACGCCCTCAGCGATGAGCCAGTCGATGTGCGGCTTGAGACGCTCGAGGGCGAACGTGCCATCCGGTTGAAATGGCGTGATCGAGGACGCGCACACGCCACGAAAAAGCAGCTTGGGTTGGCGGGATGTTGCAGTGTCAGTCTTACTCATGTTGATGGTGGTTGGTATTTGGACGGATGGATCAATGGTTCAAGTGCAGCATCTCCTCAGCTTCACGGCTGGTTTTCTCAAACAACGCTGCGTTTACCGGCTGCTTGAGGTCGTGTTCAAAAGTCGGGATCATGCGGCGCATCCGCTGCAGACCCTCGTGATCTGCGAGCAGGTGGGGAAGACAGGTCTGGATGGTTTCAAGCGCGATATTCACGGACACCGATGCGCCCGGTGACGCGCCCAGCAGCGCCGCAATCGAACGATCCGCCGACGCAAACACCTCGGTGCCGAAATACAGAGCGCCACGATCCGCTTTCTTGATCGCCTGCACGCGGATTCCTGCCTCCACAAGCCGCCAGTGCTCGGATCGGGCGTTGGGATAAAACTCCCGAACCGCACGAAGCCGATCCTCCATGCTTTGCAATCCCTCGGCCACCAGGTAACGAACCAGCGACTGGTTGCGCACGGCAGTCCGCAGCAGCGCGCCCAAGTTTCCCGCGCGGACCGACAGCGGCAGATCGCTCAAACGCCCGGTTTGCTTTAGAAAACGCGTGGTCCATGAAGCGAACGGGCCAAAGAAAAGCTGCCTCCTCCCGTTGAGCCTGCGCACATCAAAATGGCCGGCGCCAAGACTCGGCGAAGAAGGAGGAGGTGCGCCATAAACCTTCGCATCATGACGCGCACAGATGGAAGGTTCGTCGCATACGAGCCACTCGCCGCCGATGGGAAACCCTGCGAGACCTGCGACCTCCGCGAGGCCCGTAGACTGCAAAATCGGCAAACTGCCTCCTCCTGCGCCGACAAATACAAAACGGGTCTCCAGCTTGCGCTTCTCGCGCGTCGTTTGGCATTGCACTTTTACGCGCCACCTTTCCGAAACGCGCTCAAGGCCGGTGACCTTCCATCCCGCAGCGATTCCACACCCCTCCTGGCCGGCGAGCCATTCGCAAAGTCTGCGGGCCAGCAGGCCGTAGTCCACCTCTGTGCCAGCGCCCACTGTCGCGGCGACAGGACCCGCTGCGCGGCCCTCCATCACCAGCGGCGCCCACTTGTGCATCACGGCTGGATCACGGGTCAGTTCCATGCCCCGAAAAAAGTGATGCGCGGCCATCGCTGCGTGGCGCGCTTTCAGGAATTCCACATTCTCCGCTCCGTGCACAAAGCAAATGTGCGGCACGGCGTGGATGAAATCCTCTGACGCCCCCACAACTCCATCCGCCGCGGCCGATCCCCAGAACTGCTTTGAATGCTCGAACTGTTCGAAGATTTTAAGCGCTCTGCCGATCGGCACGCCGCCCTGTTGATCGCGTTCGGGAGTGTAGCTGATCTCGCATATTCCCGCGTGTCCCGTCCCGGCATTGTTCCAGCCATCGGAAGCCTCACGCGCAAGCTCGGAGGTGACCTCCAACAGTTGGATCCGCAGCCGCGGAGCCAATTGCTTGAGCATCACGCCGAGAGTCGCGGACATGATTCCACTACCGACAAGCACAATGTCGGGTGCCTCAATCATGCGAGCAGCGCCGCCGTTGCCCACATTCATGTCCTGGACCTCCGCATGCGTGTTGGCTTCTGTTGCTAGCACCAGTGCGCTCCCTGCGCCTCGACGTAGACCGAGTAAAGACTGCGGCTTGCCGTCATGAACAATCTGTTCCGGCGAGGTCCGCCGAAACACACGTTGCTGCACACTTCCGGCAGGACAATCTGGCCGATGCGCTTGCCTTCTGGCGAAAAGATCTGCACTCCGTCATAGCCTTCGCCCACCCATCCGGCGCTCGCCCAAATGTTGCCGTCCTTGTCACAGCGGATGCCGTCCGCAAGACCCGCGACTGCCTTTCCGTTGAGCGTCATTTTCATGGACGCGTACTCGCGGCCGTTTTTCGCCTTCGCCCCGTCGATGTCCCAAACCTTGATGTTCTTCGGCGCATCCGGGTAATGCGTGGAACCAGTGTCAGCCACGTACACTTTTTTGTAATCCGGCGAAAAGCAGAGGCCGTTGGGCTTGAAAATCTCGTCCGTAATCTTCTCCACCTTGCCGCTCGGGTCGATGCGGTACACGGCCTCTTTCAGCAGCAGGTCGCCCTTGTTGCCCTCGTAGTTTCCAAGGCTTCCGTAGCCGGGATCCGTGAACCACACGCTGCCGTCCGGATGCACCGCGCCATCGTTGGGCGCGTTGAAGGGCTTCCCGTCAAACTTGTCGGCAAGAATGGTCAGGCTGCCGTCGGTCTCGTAACGCACCACGCGACGGTTGCCGTGCTCAAACGAAATCTGTCGCCCTTCGCGGTCGAAAGTGTTGCCGTTGCTATGGCCCGCCGGCTTGTGGATGGTGGTCACCTCGCCGTCATCCTGCAGCCAGCGATGCTGGACGTTGTTTGGAATATCGCTCCAAACCAGATACTGCCCCCAGCCGCTCCACGCGGGGCCTTCCGCCCAGTACATGCCGGTGTGCAGCCGCTCGATGGGTGCGGAGCCGACTTTGTATTTCTCAAACGCCTTGTCCAACACGATCACATCCGGCTCGGGATAGCGCACCGGAGGCGCATCTTTGCTAAAGTCGCGCGCAAGAAGCGGCGCGGCGGCAAGGGTTGGAAGGGAGGCAAGGAATGAACGACGCGTATGCATTGTGTAATGGAGGGTTGGGGTTTTTAGAGGTTCAACTTAACGCAGGAATTAATGTCGCATGGCGACTCCGTTTACAACGTTTGGCAGCGCCTCGCCGCGGACGGCTTGAAGGGCGATACGCGCAGCGGTTTCACGCAGGGTTTTGACTGCGGGCGGACTCACAGACGCGATGTGCGAGGCGAGAATGACATTGGGCATCGTGCGGATCGGGTGATCCGCCGGGATCGGCTCGGGATCGAACACGTCCAGTGCTGCGCCCGCGAGATGGCCCGACTGCAGGGCGGCGGTGATGGCGGCGCTATCGGCCAGATCGCCCCGACCCACGTTGATGAAAATCGATCCGGCCTTCATTTTTGCGAAAGCGCCGGCATTGAAGAGCTGCTTTGTCTTCGGAGTCGACGGACAGTGCGGCGAGACCACGTCACTTTCAGCGACCAGCTGCTCAAACGATGCGGCAGCCAGCGCGCCCGATTTCTCGATCTCCGCAGCCGGAACCACCGGATCAAAAACCAACACCCGCGCCTTGAATGCGAGCAGGCGCCTCACCACTTCGCGGCCGATCCTGCCAAAGCCGACGATGCCGATGGTTAGATGTTTGAGCGCAGCCATCGCCGATACCGGCGTGGCGAGGCCCCATTTGCCCGCGCGCATCTCCAAGGCGTTCGGCACCACCTGGCGCGTGATCGCAAGGATGAACGCAAGCGTGTGATCGGCGACTTCGTCGACGCAGTAGTCCGGGATGTTGCAAACCGCGATGCCGCGTTCGCGCGCGGTGTTGCAATCGACGTTGTCGAACCCGATCCCATAACGCACGATCGCCTTGGCTTTCGTCATGGCGTTCACAACGTCTGCGTTCACCGACGCGAACTGTGCGATGACCGCGTCTGCGTCGCGCACGAGTTCGGCAACTTCGGCTGGTGGACGTCTTTCTTTAAAGGACACGATCTCAACGCCCGCAGGGCGCAGCACCGCTTCCTCAAAGCTGAGATCTGGAAATGTATAATCTGTAATGGCAACAGTAGGCATGGGGATGTGGGTGGAAGGTGGGTTATTCGCCGAGCGCGCGCACGGTGGTGAGAGATTTGATGAAGCTATGGTCGTCCCATTTCCAAACGACTTTCTTGTCACGCGTGATTTCATACGCGTGCGCGCCTTTTCCCTCCTGGCCCCTGAGGAAGTTTCCAACGAGGAGATTGCCATTCTTGAGCTGCTGCACGCTCGACACCCACGTCACGTTCAACTCTGGGGCGTCCTCCGCTTTGAACTCCCATGCGATCTGCTTGTCGGGGGTCACCTCGATGAGCCGCTTCTGGGTACCGCAGCAAATGAGCGTGTTGCCGTTGGCGAGGCGCTGCGCCTCACCGGTGTTGGTGACGCCCGTGTATTCCCACACGACCTTGCCCTGCGGATCAACCTCGCGCACGGCGCCCTCGCCTTCGTGCGCAGCCAGAATGTTTCCGTTGGGCAGCTTGTGGGCGTTTCGGACTTGGAGATGAAAACCCTTCACGTCCGTGGTGAGCGGTGTGACATGCACGACCTCGCCTTTCGGGTTCACTTCAAGCGCCTGACAGGGTTCCTGCTCGGCGACGAGCGTGTTACCGTTGGGCAGTCGCTCGCACCCGAACACTTGATGCGATTTGCTGACGTAATCGAACACCGTCTCGCCACGCGACGTGATCTCGCGCACCCCGGTGGGCTGGCCGCCGTAACCAAAGAGAATATTTCCGTTTGGCAGCACTTGGAAAATCACTGTCGTGCTCGGCGGCTTGAATTCCCACACGAGCTTGCCCTCGACGTCGAGTTCGACGAACCGGTTCGGTCCCTTCCCGTACTCGGTGAAGAGAAGGCGGCGTTTTGAAGACGCGTCTGCTGCCACGCCTGGCGTACTCAGAGTCAGGACAAATGCCAGAAGCGCGGCGAATAAGCGGGTGGTGGTGATCATGGTTGGGGGCAGTGTTGGTCTTTCGTGTTACTTGAGGGGGTTAGTTGAGGACTCTCAGCAGTAGCAGGGCGGCAGAAGGTTTCTCACTAAGTGTGATCGTATGGCCGCCCATGAATTCCGCGCCTGCTCGCACTTGCTTCCCGCCGTCGAGACTTTCGATCTCATAGTGCTTCTGCGGGTCGAGACCACGAAGCTTGACTAAGAGCGCGTCACCGGCGGCATCCGGACGTCGAAAAGCCTGAATAACGCCCTCACCGAGATCCTCGCGATAAAATTGCCAGGCCATCCATGACGTCGTGTCGAGACTATGAGGTGTAAGCGGATAGTAATCGCCGAGCATGAGCGGAGCGATGCGGCGGCACTCAGCGTACCCTTTTTGCACTGCAGCGATGCCCTCAGCCGTTTTTCTCCAGCCACCCGGAATGATCATTCCAAAGCCGGTCAGGTAATAGCTGCGCACGGAGTAGCTGTCGGTGAAATGGACACCCGCGCCCTGCCACGGCAGCCACGAAGAGAGGCCGTATGTGTGTGATTGGTTGCCTTCGCATTGCAGCGGTGCGTCTTTGAAGGGCATGCAAGACCAGTCACTGCGGAGCAGTGGCACAGAACGGCGCATCGTTTCCAAGTCGTTGCGGCGGCCACCAGAGGCACACGAGTCGATGCGCAGACTCGGATTGCGACGGCGCAATTCATCCCAGAAAGCGAGATGCCCCTGCACATGGAAATTTTCTGTGATGCCCTGACGATCGGGTGCGTCCGCCTTGCGCCATGCGGTACCGTAGCCATCGCCGTTCAGATCTTCGCGATACCAGTCGAGCCCCTCCGATTTCACCATGCCGTCGATGTGATCGATCAGCCACTTCAAGGCATCTGGGTTACCGAGGTTGAGTACATCACCGGCGCTATTGCCGGGCAGCAGCCATTCCGGATGATTTTTTCCAAGCCACGAGCCCGGATCCCCAACCCGCTCAGGCTCGAACCACAGCAGGAACTGCATCCCGTTCGCGCGCGCCTTGTCGCTGAACGGGCGGAACCCCTCCGGATACTTGGCCGGATCTGGAATCCACGTGCCGGTGTTGAGCCATTCTGTTTTGCGCGGTCCAACGCTGGGATACCATGTGCTCTTCGAATCCGAACCTGCGTCGCGCCAAAGGATGTCAGGTTTGATGCCTGCATCGAGGTAAGCCTGGACGCCGCCCCATGTCGCCATCGAACCGCCGACTTGAATCTGCGTCGCGGGCGGTTGCGGCTCACCGCCGATGCGCGGCAGCACGTGAGCGAGATACCACGAGCGCCACAGGTTTTGAGCCCGCACCACATCGTCACCTTGCCAGAATAGGAGCGTGGTCGATGGCGTGCGGATCTCTTCGCCCGGCTTCAACACGAGATGCGTGAGTTGCTGCCCAGCCCTCACATGCAAAGAACCGGCTTCACTGCGCTCAAACTTTGCCTCCCACTGTCCCGGCCAGCCAACGGCGAGTATCATACCGCCTCCGGGAGTTTGCAGATTCCAGTAAGGCCAGCCATCCGCGCCGTCGCTGGATTTACCGGAGGCGTAGCCGCTTTTCGCTGGCGGCGAGAAAACGTGATGTGCCCCAGCTTTGAGCTCGCGGATCCACGGCCGAAAACTTTCGGCCACGCAGGTATCACCGCGAATGCCATGCAGGGAAACGACATCCGTACCACTGGCGGCCAGCGTGCACTCGAGACCTTGAATGTTCTCAAGAAGCGGAGAGTGAGCGTTTCCCGTGTTCTTAATCCACACTGTCCACTCGACAACGGGGAAGCTGACATACTCGGTCGAAACAAGCCTCACTTGCAGTCCCGTATTCGCGTCCATCCAGGTGAGCGTGCGCTCTCGGCGCTGGGCATCCAGTTCACGCGTCACCTCGGTTCGCTTCGAGTCGCGAAGCAGTGCTCCCGATGCCTTTCCTCCAAGCGCGAAACTGAACGCAGTCCGCTCTGGATTCTCATAGACGTTGCTCTGCGCCCACGCAGCCGCAGCCGCGTTTTCCTCCGCCGTTGAAGTCGCTGCTCGCAGCGTTAGCGCGACGAACCATAGAGCCACAAATGCGAGTGCGTTCTTCATGCTCTGCTATCCCAAACGCCTCGGCAAATATGGCAGCAGGTCGTCAAAGAGACGTTGCTGCTCTTTTAGCAAGGCGGAGCACTCGGCCTTTCCTGCGATGTTTTCGCGCTCGTGAGGGTCCGTCTGATAATCGTAGAGTTCAACGGCTAGTGTTTGATTGCCGAACAGCGGCTTTTCATGACTGAAATCGGCGGATCTCCACTCTATGTAGCGGTATCGTGAGGTGCGCATGGACCAGCCCATGGTTGCATTCTTACCCGTCCCCCGGCTCATCTGCGTCATGGCCGCCTTGTGAATGAATACTTCTTCGCCGCGCATCACCGGAACAAGGCTTTTGCCTTCGACGTGCGTAGGCTTCGGCACGCCGGCGAGTTCGCAGAGCGTTGGATAGACATCCAAAAACTCAGTCAGCCCAGCGGCATTCATGCCTCCTGAAAAACCCGGGGCGGAGATGATCAATGGCGCGCGCGCTGCCTCTTCGTAATTGGTCAGTTTACCCCAGTGTCCGTGCTCTCCGAGGTGCCAGCCGTGGTCGCCCCAGAGGCAGATGATCGTGTTATCAGCGATGCCCGTTTCATCGAGCGTCTTCATGAGCAACCCGACCTGCGCGTCAATGTAGGACACACACGCGGCGTAGCCGTGGATGAGTTCGCGCTGCAGTGCCTCGGGGATCGGACCGGCTTTCGGCACGCCTTCACGCTCGCGAAGCTCGCCGGAGTCGCTGTAGAAGGCGAGGTCGTGCGGGCTGTTGTTGGGCATCTCTTGAAACGGCGCAAGCGGTAGCGCGGCCCGGTCGTAGAGGTCCCAGTATTTCTTCGGCGCAATGAATGCCATGTGCGGCTTCACAAAACCAACGGCGAGGAAAAACGGATCTTTCTTGTTGGCGAACTCACGGATTCGCTTCGCCGCTGTTTGCGCAACCCCGCCGTCGTGATAAGCATTGTCTGGGATGTCGCACGCCTCCGTTGGCGGCCCTGAGGCAGGTTTGCCCTGCGTTATGGCCGCCGCAAGCCGAGCTTTCGTCACGG
>JACCED010101750.1_pt1 | contig 15518 bp, 14 predicted proteins | sample 7455021 | NCBI WGS metagenome assembly JACCED01 (sample SAMN15323456, study PRJNA562643) | freshwater metagenome | isolation source: river surface water | place: USA:Blue River Watershed | collected 2017-08-19 | reverse complement strand
GGCAACCCAGCCAACACCTATGCCTACATCGCCATGAAGAGCGCGCCCGATCTGCCGGCCAAGAACTTCACCGCCATGCTGCGTCTGGACCACAACCGCGCGCTCAGCCAACTGGCTGCCAAGACGGGCAAGCCGGTGGCCTCCATCAAGAACCTGGCTGTGTGGGGCAACCACTCGCCGACGATGTACGCCGACTACCGTTTCTGTACCTCGAACGGTGACAGCGTCAAGTCGCTGGTTAACGACGCCGTCTGGAACAACGATGTATTCCTGCCGACCGTTGGCAAGCGTGGCGCCGCCATCATCGACGCCCGCGGCCTGTCGTCGGCTGCTTCGGCTGCCAACGCCGCCATAGATCATATCCGTGACTGGCACCTGGGTTCGGACGAATGGGTCACCATGGGCATTCCGGCACCGGCCGACAACGGCTACGGCATTCCGGAAGGCATCGTCTTCGGCTTCCCGTGCGAGTGCAAGGGTGGCAAGTTCACCCTGATCAAGGGCCTGGAAATCGACGAGTACTCGAAGGGCAAGATTGCCGCCACTCTGAAGGAGCTGACCGACGAGAAGGACGCCGTCGCGTCGATGCTGTAATCGCTGGTCCGTCTTTCTGACGGCGCCGCAAAAAGGGTCACGCTTGCGTGGCCCTTTTGCTTTATCCTGTTGCCTGTATTGAAACCTGATTCATTACCATCATGACGCAAACGCATTCTGCCCCCGGCCTTAGCCCTGACGAGGTCCTGTTCCCCGGCGAAAAGCCGTTCCCGGTGCTGCCGGCAGTCGACCATTACTGTGGCTCCGAGAAGCTAATGAAAAAGGCGATGGCGATCCAGGCTGAGATCGCCGCCGAATACGGCCCCCTGGCCATGGACATCACCTGCGACTGCGAAGACGGTGCAGCAGCGGGCAACGAGAAGGCACACGCCGAGCTCTGCGTGGCCATGATCAATTCCGGCGACAACCAGCTGGGCCGGGTCGGCGCACGCATTCACGACGTGACGCACGATCACTGGCAGGACGATCTGGAAATTCTGGTGGGTGGTGCCGGCAAGCGGCTACCCTTTATCACCCTGCCCAAACCACGCGGCATTGAGGATGTCCGTGTCTTTCTCAAGGCCCTACGTACCGTCGAGAAACGGCATGGCATCACTAACCCGATCCCCGCGCATGTACTCATCGAAACCCACGGCGCCTTGCACGAGGTCTGGGATATCGCTGCGCTTGATGGTATCGAGTCACTGGACTTCGGTCTGATGGATTTTGTCTCGGGCCACTTCGGCGCAATCCCCGGCAGCGCCATGAAGAGCCCTGGCCAGTTTGATCACCCGCTTGTACGCCGTGCCAAGCTGGAAATTGCCAGCGCCGCGCTGGGCCACGGCAAGGTGCCCTCGCACAACGTGACCACCGAACTCTCGGATCTGGAATACATTCGCCGCGACGCGGACCGCGCCCGTCAAGAATTCGGTTACCTGCGCATGTGGAGCATCCACCCGGTGCAGATCCGCCCGATACTTGAAGCCATGAGCCCGGATTATTCCGAGGTTCAGGATGCCGCAGAAATCATTACGGCCGCCGCCGATGCCGATTGGGGCCCGATCCGCCATAACGGCAAGCTGCAGGACCGCGCGGCCTATCGCTATTACTGGACGCTACTCAAACGCGCCCGCACCACCGGCGTACCGCTACCGGCCGGTATCGCAGAACGGTTTTTTGCTGCCTGAACTCATACCCACACGACACTCGCATGACGCACGATACTTCCAACGACTGTGATATCGCCCTGATCGAATTCAAGGGCACCACCCTCCCCGTTCTGGCGATTACGCTGCGTAGTCTCGATCCGCAGGAACTGGCCACGGCCAGCGGGGCACTCTTTGGTGAAGGCGGCTTCTTTGACGAGGATCTGGCCGTGCTGGACCTGAGCCAGCTTGTGGTATGGCCAGAACAGGTGGACTGGCGCGTGATCATTGACCTATTGACCAGCCATGGGCTCAAGGTGCTGGGCGTCACCCGCTGCAACAGCGATCTGGGTACCAGCGCCCAGGCAGCCGGCCTGCCAACGCTGACCCTAAGCGCCGGACGTGGTGCTAAACCCGTTGCCAGGCAGGCACCAGCCGCCCGTGTCGCGGGCACCCCGGACCCCGAGCTGGATAAGATTCCGGCCAGCCTGCGTAAACAACCCGCCACCATCACGACAAGCGCGGAAGCGACCCTAGCAGAGGCATCCGCGCCCACCGCCAGTGAGCCGAGTGAGGACGTCCTGCAGAACCCGGCCAACCTGATCATCGACCGGCCACTCCGTTCGGGCCAGCAGATGTACGCCAAGGGCGGCGACCTGATTATCCTGGCGGCCGTGAACCCCGGTGCCGAAGTCATTGCCGACGGCAACATTCACGTTTATGCACCGCTGCGCGGCCGCGCTCTGGCGGGTGCCCGGGGTAATGCCGAGGCCCGGATCCTGACAACCGTGTTTGCTGCCGAACTCGTTTCGATTGCCGGCATCTACCGGACCTTTGAGGATGGCGTCCCCGCCCGACTGGCCAATCAGCCCGTACAGGTGCGGCTGGCAACAGAGCCCACGATCTCGGCCAGCACCGGATTGAAATCCCGCCTGGAAATCGACATTCTGCGCGTCGATTAAGCCCAAAAAATCGCCATGGCATGGGGCGAATCAGCTAAAATTTCAAAAGTTTTTACCTTATTTCCGGGAGCAAACTCGTGCGTATTATTGTCGTAACTTCAGGTAAGGGCGGTGTCGGCAAAACGACGACCAGCGCCTCGTTCTCCAGCGGCCTCGCCATGCGCGGCTTCAAGACCGCCGTCATCGATTTTGATGTGGGTCTGCGTAACCTGGACCTGATTATGGGTTGCGAACGTCGTGTCGTTTACGATCTGGTCAATGTCATCTCGGGTGAAGCGACGCTCAACCAGGCGCTGATCAAGGACAAGCACTGTGAGAACCTGTACGTGCTGCCGGCCTCGCAAACCCGCGACAAGGACGCATTGACGGAAGAAGGCGTCGAGAAGGTGCTCAAGGACCTGGAGCACATGGGCTTTGATTACGTGGTCTGTGATTCGCCAGCCGGTATCGAACGCGGCGCTGTGATGGCGCTGACCTTTGCTGACGAAGCCGTGATCGTCACTAACCCGGAAGTCTCTTCGGTACGCGACTCGGATCGCATCCTCGGCATTCTGCAAGCCAAGTCCAAGCGTGCCCAGGCAGGCGGCGAGCCCGTCAAGGAGCACCTGCTGGTGACCCGCTATTCACCCAAGCGCGTGGAAGAAGGTGAAATGCTGTCATACAAGGATGTGCAGGAAATTCTACGTGTGCCCATCATCGGTGTTATTCCGGAATCGGAATCGGTGCTGCACGCTTCGAACCAGGGCACCCCGGCCATTCATATCGAGCAATCCGAAGTTGCCGAAGCCTACAAGGATGTGATCGCCCGCTTCCTGGGCGAAGACGCGCCACTGCGTTTCGTCGATTACGAAAAGCCCGGCCTCTTCAAGCGTCTGTTCGGAGGCTGATCCATGTCGCTGCTCTCACTACTTTTCGGTTCAAAACCCAAAACGGCCAATATGGCCAAGGAACGTCTACAGCTCATCATTGCCCGCGAACGCGTGGACGACGGTAAGCCGGCAGCGGATTTTCTTCCCGCCATGCAGCAGGAGCTGGTGGCCGTGATCTCGAAGTATGTGCACGTCAACGCCGACGACATCAAGGTGTCGATGGAGAAGAAAGGCAACTACGAGGTCCTGGAAGTCAATATTGTGATGCCCAACTAGGCACTGATGTTTCCAGAAATAAAACGCCCGGGCCAAAAGCCCGGGCGTTTGCATTCAGCCTTCGACTTGGTTAGGCGAGAATTTCAGCAATATCGTCAGCCAGCTTCACTTCGCGTTGAAACTGCTGCCACTCGATCCCCAGTGCATCCCGCGCCGACACCATGCCGATCGGCTTGCCCTGCTGCAATACCGGCACATGGCGGAAATTGTTTTGATGCATGAGATGCAATGCATAGGATAGGGGCTTATCGCCCTCCAAACCGACGACGTCGGTCGTCATCACCTCACCGAGCGTGGTTAAGGCCGGATCCCTTCCGGCAGCGACGACCCGATTGAGCAAATCCCGTTCGGTAAAAATACCGGCTAGGCCGCCTTGGGATTCGATGACAACCGAACCCACACCCTTGGCCCGCATAGCCACAGCCGCATCATGAATGGTCATGCCGGGTGTACCGACAACCAGAGGACGCTGGCTTACAATCGACTGTAGTGTTCGTGTAGGCATTCTGCCACTCCTTAAGATGAGGATATGTGCATCATCTGCGGATTAGACCAGCAAAGACAAGCTGCAACGCAACAAGCTGGTAGCCGGCCCGCCGGCTACCAGCCTTCGCGCAGTACCTTTTCTGCCCAAAGCAGCGCCGAGAGCGTCTTCCCATCGGTGAGCCGCCCTGCCCGTACTTCGGCCAGGGCCTCATCCAGCGTCAGATAAATGATTTCGAGAAACTCACCTTCATCCAGCGCGTTACTCTCTAGCGCGCTTAGTTGCTGGGCCAGATAGATTTCGATCCGTTCATCGGCATAGCCAATCGTCGGATGCATGGTGGCCAGATGGCGCCAGCGAGCGGCCTCGTATCCGGTTTCTTCCTCCAACTCGCGTTGCGCGGTCACCAGGGTGTCTTCATCCGGTTCAATCTTACCTGCTGGGAGCTCCAGCATGACGCGTCCAACCGGGTAACGGTACTGGCGCTCGAACACGATCCGGCCGTCATCCAGGATGGGAATCATAACCACGGCACCGGGGTGCGTCACATACTCACGGACGCCTTCGCTCCCATCCGGCAGGCGTACACGATCACGCCTGACATCGAGCAATCGGCCCTTCCAGATCTGCTCACTCTCGATACAGGTTTCGATCAGATGCAGGTCGTCTTTGTCCGGGGTCATAAGTGTGGCTCCACCAATGAAAACGCCCCGTCAGACGGGGCGCTCTCGAGTCTTGCAATTAATCGGTCATTACAGCGAACGTAGCAGCGAGAAAGCACACAGCGACATGATTGTCTGCGGGAACAGGCCGAACAGCGCAATCGCCACGCCATTGATCGACAGCAGCACCCGTAGATCAGTCGGAGCCACAATCGGAGTTTCGTCGATCGGCTCATCAAAGTACATGATCTTAACGATGCGCAGGTAGTAGAAAGCACCAATCAGCGACATCAATACGGCGTAGATGGCCAGGCCGATCTGGCCGGAAGCCACCACCGCCTGCAGAATCGAAAACTTGGCAAAGAAGCCGACGAAGAATGGAACGCCCGCCATAGAGAACATGATCATCATCATCACGGCAGCGAACCACGGGCTGCGCTTGTTCAGGCCCTTGAAATCATCAATTCGATCCGCTTCGAAGCCGGCGCGGGAAAGCAGGATAATCACACCGAAGGCGGCGACGCTCATCATCACATAGGCAACCACGTAGAACATTGACGAGCTGTAGGCGTTGAGTGCAAAGCGGGCATCACCACCGACCACACCAACAACGATGCCCAGCAATACAAAGCCCATGTGCGAAATGGTCGAATAAGCCAGCATGCGCTTGATATTGGTTTGTGGGATAGCCGCAAGGTTACCGATGGCCAATGACAGCACAGCCAGGATCAGCAACATGCCCTGCCAATCCGGTGCCAGCAGCAACAGGCCCGACACCAGCAAACGCATGGTGATCGCAAAGGCAGCGAGCTTGGGGGCCCCGCCGATCAGCATGGTGATCGCGGTCGGCGAACCCTGATAGACATCCGGCACCCACATATGGAACGGTACGACACCCAGCTTGAAGGCGATGCCCGACACCAGGAAGACCAGACCAAAGATCAGGACGGTGGGGTTTGAGGCGTTCGACACCAGAGCATCCGAAATTTCCGGGATGCTCAGCGTGCCTGTGGCGCCGTAAATCATCGACATGCCATACAGCAGCAAGCCAGACGCCAACGCGCCCAGGATAAAGTACTTCATGGCCGCTTCAGTCGAAGCCACGCTGTCACGATTCATCGCGACCAGCGCGTAAACGGACAGCGACAGCAGTTCAATACCGAGATAGATCGTCAGCAGATGATTGGCCGAGATCATGACCATCATGCCCAGGGTCGCAAACAACACCAGCAGATAGAACTCGCCACGGCGAAGATCCGGGCGTTGCAACACATACGGACGGGCGTAGAAGAGCGTCACGATCACAGTCAGGTAGAGCACCAGCTTCAGCAGGTCGCCCATCAGGTCATCGACATACAGGCCGTTGAAGGCGTACACCACCTCCCCCGTACTCGTAAACAGCGTCAGAACCGCTGCGCCTACAAAGGTCAACTGGGTCAGCACGAAGGTGGCGGTACGGCTAGGATCCTTGACGAACAGATCGAACAGGAGAATCAGACAGCCCATCAAGAGGACCAGCACTTCCGGGCTGGCCGTAATGAGATCGAGGACGTGTGGGTTCATATCGTCAGTTTCCGTTACTGGAGTTTGCTGATTGCCACATGACGCAGCAGATCGTTAACCGAGGTGTGCATGATGTGGGTGACCGGCTCCGGCCAGACGCCCATGGCGAGCACGAGGAACGCCAGAATCATGAGGATGGCCAGCTCGCGTGTGTTGACATCGGTCAGCTCGGCCACATGGTGATTGGCAATCGGCCCGAAGATGACCCGCTTGTACATCCACAGCGTATAGGCAGCGCCCACGATCATGGTGGTTGCCGAAATGGCAGCCACCCAGAAGTTGACCTGCAGGGCTCCCAGAATCACCATGAACTCGCCAACGAAGCCCGAGGTTGCGGGCAGACCGGCATTGGCCATGGCAAACAGCATGAAGAATGCTGCATAGACCGGCATCTTGTAGACGATGCCGCCACAGTCGGCAATCAGGTGGGTGTGCATACGGTCATACACAACACCGATACAGTAGAACATCGCGCCGGCCACAAAACCGTGCGAAATCATCTGAACGATGGCCCCTTCAACGGCCAACGGGGTAAACATGAAGAAGCCCAGTGTCACAAAACCCATGTGGGCAATCGACGAATAGGCCACCAGTCGCTTCATATCGGCCTGAACCAGCGCAACGAAACCGATGTACACCACAGCAATCAGCGACAGCCCGATCATCAGCCAGGATAGTTCATGCGAGGCATCCGGCACGATCGGCAGCGTGAAGCGCAGGAAGGCATAACCCCCCAGCTTCAGCGCAATGGCAGCCAGCACAATCGAACCGCCCGTTGGTGCTTCGGGGTGGGCATCCGGCAACCAGGTATGCACCGGCCACATCGGCACCTTGACGGCGAAGGCAACCAGGAAGGCCATGAAAATCGCCAGCTGGGGACCCATCGGGATCGGCATCTGGTGCCAATCCAGAATCGAGAAACTGCCACCCGAGTAAATGAACAGGTACAACTGGGCAATGAGGAAGAGCAGTGAACCAAGCAGCGTATAGAGGAAGAACTTGATCGCGGCATAAACGCGGTTGTGACCACCCCAGATCCCGATGATCAGGTACATCGGGATCAGCGAGGCCTCGAAGAACACGTAGAACAGGATGCCGTCCAGTGCACAGAAGATCCCATTGAACAGACCCGACATGATCAGGAAGGCCGCATTGTATTGCGCTGGCTTGTACTGAATCACCTGCCAGCCAGCCAGCACCACAATCACCGTGATAAAGCTGTTCAGGATGATGAACGGCATCGAGATGCCATCAACGCCCAGATGGTAGTTGATGTTGAAACGCGGAATCCAGGGCGACAGCTCGACAAACTGCATCACCGTCGCCTGGGCGTCAAACTTGGTGTAGAGCGGGAAAGTGACGACCAGACCAGCCACAGCGCCAATCAGGGCAAGGATGCGCGTCAGGCCGGCATTGTTATCACGGCCGACTGCCAGAATCAGCAGACCGGCCACGATCGGGACCCAGATGGCAAGCGAGAGTAGCGGGTAACCAGACATAGTCATTTCCAGAAAAAGCAGGCGCGCAGGTTAGTCGTTAAATAGTTGTTCGTTGTGGAACGGTTGATCAGGTCGTGAAGAACCACAGGGTCAGCAGCGCAAAGACGCCGATGATCATGGTGAACGCATACTGGTACAGATAACCGGTCTGGAAGTGACGGACGATACCCGCCACCACTGCAACCAGCTTCGCCGAGCCGTTGACGAAGAAGCCGTCAATCAGTGTTGCCTCACCGAAGCGGTTGAGGAACCCACCGATCTTGCGGGCACCGCCGGCAAACACCGCCATGTTGAAGGCATCGAAGTAGTACTTGTTGTCCATGAGGGTATACAGGCCATGGAACTTCTTCTGCAAGGCCGCCGGGATCGACGGTTTAACCATGTAGAAGTAGTAGGTCACCACTAGGCCAGCCACCATGAGCCAGAACGGCAAGGTGCTGACGGCATGCAGGGCCATGGCGATCGGGCCATGGAACTCTTCCTTCATGTCGGCCATGATCGGAATGTTCTTGGTGGCGTAAATCACACCATCAAAGAAAGTCCCATAGAGCATCGGATCGATGGTGTAGTAGCCGATGATGACCGACGGAATGGCGAGCAACACCAGGGGCAACGTGACGACCCAGGGTGACTCGTGCGGCTTGTCACCGGGCTGAAGGCCATGATGATGGCCATGGTCATCGTGACCATGTTCGTCATGCCCGTGCTCGTCGTGACCATGATGATCATCATGCGCGTGCGCAGCAGCCTGGGCCGCGGCCACGTGCTCGGCATCATTCCAGCGCTCGGGGCCATGGAAGACGATAAAGTACGAGCGCATCGTGTAATAGGTTGTTACGAACACGCTAACCGTGACCGCAAACAGCGCATAACCATGCCCGGTGATATTTGACAGGTGCACCGCTTCGATGATCGAATCCTTCGAGTAGAAACCCGAGAAGAACGGGAATGCAATTAGCGATAGCGAACCGATCAGCGTGGTAATCCAGGTGATCGGCATGTATTTCCACAGGCCACCCATGTTACGGATGTCCTGGTCATGGTGCATACCGATGATGACCGAACCGGCGCCAAGGAACAGCAACGCCTTGAAGAAAGCGTGTGTCATCAGGTGGAAGATGGCAATCGGATACGCAGCCACACCGAGCGCAACGGTCATATACCCCAGCTGCGACAGCGTCGAGTAGGCAACGATGCGCTTGATATCGTTCTGGATCATGCCCAGGAAACCCATGAACAGCGCCCCAGTCGCGCCGATAATGAGCACGAACGACAACGCCGTCGGTGACAGGTTAAACAGGGGCGAGCAACGGGCCACCATGAAGATACCGGCGGTCACCATCGTCGCAGCATGGATCAGCGCCGAGATCGGGGTCGGGCCTTCCATCGAATCCGGCAGCCAGACATGCAGCGGTACTTGTGCCGATTTACCCATCGCACCAATAAACAGGCAGATACAGGTCACGGTCATCAGCGACCACTGGGCATCGCCCCAGAGGTTAATCGTCTTGTCGGCAAACTTCGGGGCGGCCTTGAAGACTTCGGCGTAATCCAGCGTGCCGAAATAAGCCAGCACCAGACCGATACCGAGAATGAAACCGAAATCGCCCACGCGGTTGACCAGAAATGCCTTCAGGTTGGCAAAAATGGCCGTGTCACGGTTCATGTAGAAGCCAATCAGCAGGTACGAAACCAGACCCACGGCTTCCCAGCCGAAGAACAGCTGCATGAAGTTGTTGCTCATGACGAGCATCAGCATCGAGAAAGTAAACAGACTGATGTACGAGAAGAAGCGGCGGAAACCATCATCCTCCGCCATATAACCGATGGTGTAGATGTGAACCAGCAAAGAAACCGATGTGACGACGCACATCATCATGGCCGTCAGGCTATCGATCTGGAAGCCCACGCTGAAGGTGTATGCCCCACTGGTTGCCCACGTGTAGAGGTTGCCATTGAAGGTATGACCGGCCAGTACGTCCTGCATGACCATCAGCGACGCCACGAGCGAAATGGCGACACCGAGGATCGTGACACCGGCTGCAAACCAGCGCGGAATCACCCGGCAGAAGAGACCAGAAAGCGCAGCGCCGACCAGCGGGGCGAGAGGAACGGTGAGGTAAAGGGTTTTCATGTCCATACGACGATTCCTGCTTAGCCCTTCATGCGGTCAAGGTCATCCACGTGGATCGTGGACAGATTACGGAACAGTACAACCAGAATAGCGAGGCCGATGGCTGATTCGGCAGCCGCGACCGCCAGAATGAAGAACACGAACACCTGGCCGTTCAGATCCTGCAGGAAATGCGAGAAGGCGACGAAGTTGGTGTTCACTGCCAGCAACATCAGTTCAATGGCCATGAGCAGAACAATCAGATTCTTCCGGTTGAGGAAGAGTCCGATCACGCTGATGCCGAACAGGACAGCAGCCAGGACGAGGAAATGTGAGAGGGTCAGCAAGGCAGTCTCCGGATCAAACTCGGCTGGGGTTACTTGGCAGCGTTGTCACCGGCTTCCGATACAGGAGCGGCGGCAACAGCGGGTTGAGGTTTGACAGCATCCATCTTGACGATGCGCAGACGGTCGGATGCCTTGACGGCAACCTGATCGCTGATGTTCTGCTTTTTGCTGTCCTTACGACCGCGATAGGTCAGGACTACCGCAGCAATGATGGCCACAAGCAGAATGGCTGCAGCAATCTGGTCCGGATAGGTGTACTCGGTATAGAGCATCACACCCAGATCCTTGGTATTGGAAGAATCCGCTAGTTCCGGCGGCAGCGGCGTATCAAACACTTGGAAGTACTGACCACCGAGCACAATCGCCATTTCAAGAATCATCAGGATACCGATCAGCGAACCCAGCGGCAGATAACTCCAGAAACCCTGGCGCAGGCGATCGAAGTTGATATCCAGCATCATGACGACGAAGAGGAATAGCACCATGACGGCGCCAACATAGACCAGAATCAGCACAATGGCCAGGAATTCGGCCTGGGCCAGCAGCCAGACACCGGCGGCCGTAAAGAAGCTGAGCACGAGGAACATGGCGGCATTCACCGGATTGCGCGCCGTGATCACGGCCAGGCTCGAACCCACCAGAATGGCGGAGAGCACGTAGAAGATGATCAGTTTGAATTCCATCTGCAATCCTTAGCGGTATTTCGCATCGCCGGCACGGTCGGCGGCGATCTGTGATTCATAGCGATCGCCGTTGGCCAGCAGCATCGGCTTGGTGTAGTACAGATCACCGCGCGATTCGCCGTGATATTCGAAGACCCGGGTTTCGACGATGGCGTCAACCGGGCAGGCTTCTTCACAGAAACCGCAGAAAATGCACTTGGTCAGATCGATGTCGTAGCGGGTGGTACGACGGCTGCCGTCATCACGCTGATCGGACTCGATGGTGATCGCCATCGCCGGACAGATCGCTTCGCAGAGCTTACAGGCAATGCAACGTTCTTCCCCGTTCGGGTAACGACGCAGGGCATGCAGGCCACGGAAACGGCGACTTTGCGGTGTCTTCTCTTCCGGATACTGGACCGTGATCTTCGGCTGGAAGAAATACCAGCCGGTCACGCTCAGACCCTTGCAGAGCTCTTTCAGAAACAGGCTGTTAACAACCTGCTTGCTCTTGGTGACGAATTCGCTAATGGCACCCATGATCTTAATTCCAGATATTGAGCGGGGAGATCAGCCAGACGCCAACGACGACCAGCCAGACGATTGTCAGAGGAATGAACACCTTCCAGCCCAGACGCATGATCTGGTCGTAGCGGTAGCGCGGGAAAGTCGCACGGAACCACAGGAAGAGGAACAGCAGAGCCGAGGCCTTGAGCGCCAGCCAGAAGAAGCCATCCGGCAGGAAGCCGACCGGAGACAGCCAGCCACCCAGGAACATGATCGAAGTCAAGAAGGCGATCAGGATCATGTTGGCGTATTCCGCCAGGAAGAACAGTGCAAAAGCCATACCCGAGTAATCGACGTGGAAACCGGCCACGATTTCGGACTCGCCTTCGGCCACGTCAAACGGGGCGCGGTTGGTTTCGGCGACACCCGAGATAAAGTAGACGAGGAACATCGGGAACAGTGGAATCCAGTTCCAGGAAAGGATGCTGAAGCCGTAGTCGGCAAACAGCCCCTTGGCCTGACCATTGACGATGTCCGACAGATTCAGGCTCTGCGACACCATCAGGACACAGACCAGCGCAAAGCCCATGGCGATTTCGTAGGACACCATCTGGGCCGCGCAGCGCATGGCGCCGAGGAAGGCATACTTCGAGTTCGACGACCAGCCGGCGAGAATGACACCGTAGATACCGACCGATGACAGGGCCAGCACGAACAGCAGACCTGCATCGATATCCGAGAGCACCAGACCATCGGCAAACGGGATCACGGCCCAGGCAACCAGCGCCGGGGCAATGGATAGAATCGGCGCCAGCTGGAACAGGCCCTTGCTGGCTACTGTCGGCACAATGCTCTCTTTGAGCAGCAGCTTCAGACCATCGGCGATCGGCTGCAACAAGCCCCACGGACCAACACGGTTCGGACCGATACGGACCTGCATGTAGCCGATGACCTTACGTTCGAAATAAGTCAGGTACGCAACCGCGCCCAGCAGTGGTGCAACAATAGCAACGATCTTGACCAGCGACCAGACGACCGGCCAGCCTGCCCCGAAGAGGTTTTGACCAGCTTGAATCAGGGCATCCATCAGGCACACTCCACGACGATCATGTCATTCAAGGCCCCGAGATTTGCCGTAGCCGGGTGGGCGGCGGCGATACGCACACAACCATCCGGCACGGTGTTGTCGAGAACCGCATTCAGCACAGCCGTGCCCTCGCCACCCTTGACGCGGACCGAGCAGCCATCGGCAGCACCCACACCGGCCAGCGTCGCCGCGTTCATGCGGGCGGTCGGGGCCTGCGCATCACGCGTTTTCTGCAAGGCGGGCGCACGACGCGCCAGACCATCGGCAAAATAGATCGGCACATCGGCAATACGCTGCAGACCGCTGCCCTGCAGGGCTGTCGGCGCCGTGGCTGTGACGGCGATGGCAGCAGCCAGAGAACCGTCGGGCAACGTCTGGCCGCCCACGAGGATTTCATTACGGATCTCTTCGCTGCTCTGGTAATCACAACGCTCGACGTTGAGCAGATTACCCAGCACGCGCAGCAGTTTCCAGCCCGGACGTGATTCACCTGCCGGACGCACCACACCCACAAAAGACTGGGCACGGCCTTCGGTATTCACGAAGGTTCCCGAGGTTTCGGTATACGGCGCAAGCGGCAACAGGACATCGGCATACGCCAATGCGTCGGCATCTTTGAAGGCGCTGAACTGGACCACCATATCGGCGGCGTTCAGGGCACGCAGGGCCTGGGCCGGATTAGCCACATCCAGTGATGGCTCGCAGCCAAACAGCACATAGGCTTTACGCGCTTCTTCGAACATGCGCGAGGCATCGCGACCACCCTGCTGCGGGCAGGCCTTGGCCACGTAACCACCGACGGAGTTAGCGGCTTCGCCCACCGTACCGGCAGAAGCACCGGTGATGCAGGCCAGCTCGCCTGCGAGCTGCTCAAGCAGCGAGTAATCCACGTGTTGCTGTGCCAGATTGCCGAGCAGAATGGCGCGCGGTGCGCTGTCAGCATCGCCGATTAGTGAAGTAGCAATCTTGCGCTCCATCTCACCGGCACTACCGGTGGCGGCCAGCGCCGAAGCCTGGACACCCTTGATTTCAGCAGCGGCACGCACCACACCGGCTAGTGCCGTGACCAGTTGACCCGGCGGCGTGTAGATCAGACCAGCATGCTTAATGAGTGAATCATCGTTGCTGACGTTAACCGAATAGACTTCGGCACCAGTGCGTGCAGCCTGACGCAGACGCTGCGCAACCAGCGGCGAATCCTTGCGCAGGAAGCTGCCAACAATCAGGGCGGCATCCACATCGCTCAGGTCGGCCAGAGGCAGACCCAGCCAGGGTGCGGCACCCGGACGTTGCACATCGGCACGGAAATCCTGCTGACGCAGACGGAAATCGATGTTGTCCGAACCCAGGCTGCGCATGATGCGACCAGCCAGATGCATTTCTTCCAGTGTGGCATGCGGGCTGACCGCCATGGCGATCTGATCGGCCCCATGATCCTTGGCAATCGAACGCAGGCCGTGGGCGACATAATCGAGCGCCACGTTCCATTCGACTTCTTGCCACTGCCCTCCCTGCTTCAGCATCGGCTTGAGCAGACGTTCGCTACCGTTAAGCGCTTCGTAGGAGAAGCGCTCCTTGTCCGAGATCCAGCACTCGTTAACATCTTCATTGTCAAAAGGAAGCACGCGCTTGACCACATCCCCCTTGACCTGCACCGTCAGGTTAGCACCCGTCGAGTCGTGCGGCGACACTGACTTGCGGCGCTGCAGTTCCCAGGTACGGGCTGAATAACGGAACGGCTTGGATGTCAGCGCGCCAACCGGGCAGATATCAATCATGTTGCCGGACAATTCGGAATCAACCGTCTTGCCAACAAAGGTGGTGATTTCGGAATGGACATTACGGTTGATCATGCCCAGCTCCATGACACCAGCCACTTCCTGACCAAAGCGAACGCAACGGGTGCAATGAATACAACGGCTCATCTCTTCCATCGAGATCAGCGGACCAACATTCTTGTGGAAGACAACGTGCTTCTCTTCCTGGAAGCGTGAACCGCTCTGACCATAACCGACGGCCAGATCCTGCAGCTGACACTCACCGCCCTGATCACAGATCGGGCAATCCAGCGGGTGGTTGATGAGTAAGAACTCCATAACGCCCTTCTGGGCCGTCACCGCCAGCTCGGAGTGCGTAAAGACCTTCATGCCGTTCGTCACCGGCGTTGCGCAGGCTGGCAGCGGCTTCGGCGCCTTCTCGACCTGCACCAGACACATCCGGCAGTTGGCGGCGATCGACAATTTCTTGTGATAGCAGAAGTGCGGGATATAGATTCCCAGCTGGCTGGCAGCGTCCATGACGGTAGAACCGTCAGCTACCTGCGCCTGTTTGCCGTCGATTTCAATTTCTAGCATGTGCGACTCGCGAAATCAGATCTGTGAATGAAGCGTGACGCCCGGTCAGGCGGCGTTCGGGTGACGGTGAAAAGCACTACCGGCGCGTTGCACTGCATCCGGCACCAGACAGGTCTTGTGCTTGATATGGTGCTCGAACTCCGAGCGGAAATGCTTGAGGAAACTCATGACAGGGAATGCAGCGGCATCGCCCAGGGCGCAGATCGTGCGACCACAGATGTTGCTGCAGATCGACAGGAGCATATCGAGGTCTTCCTGTCGGCCAGTGCCATTCTCGATCCGGGAAACAATCTGATACAACCAGTTGGTCCCTTCGCGGCACGGTGTGCACTGTCCACAGGATTCTTCGTGATAGAAGAACGACAGACGCTCCAGCGCGCGGACCATACAGACGGTTTCGTCCATGACGATCACTGCACCCGAACCCAGCATCGAGCCGGCTTTCGAGATCGAG
>JACCED010693527.1_pt1 | contig 15521 bp, 12 predicted proteins | sample 7455021 | NCBI WGS metagenome assembly JACCED01 (sample SAMN15323456, study PRJNA562643) | freshwater metagenome | isolation source: river surface water | place: USA:Blue River Watershed | collected 2017-08-19 | reverse complement strand
CTCGAACTCCTTGCTCTAGAAACCAGAGATGACCTCACCTGGTCCATGCGCATGATCGGCATAACAGTCTTTGCCCTAGCCGGAAATATGTGGAACAACGCAGCCCAGAGCAGTGATGCACGAGTTGCAAATGTGGCAAAGGTCATGTGTATCAGCGCGACAGCGTTAGGAGCCCTCACTCTGATGATCCCAGCAGAGCTCACCTGGTTCACATATCTATATGCAGCTGTGGGTTTCGGGTTTGGTGTGGCTTATTTGGTGGGGATGGTGCGGGAATTTCGTTAAAAGTCAGTTACTGGCTATTGCGTACGTTTTGTGAGGCTTGTATAGGTGCTTCTGGAAAGTTAGAAAAATACTTCGAGCTATATCGACGCTTCCCAGGATTGCAACCCCGTCCGTTGCAGTTTTGTACTTGATTGCCAACAAAGTTTCTAGCTTAGAGTCATCCAGTTCATCCACCCCTGCCACTACGTACTGCTGCACCAGGAAGTCCACGAACTCCATCTGCTTAGCCGTTAATTCGTTTTCCATAATGTTTCGAGAAATAACCGCACGAGCTTCTCGCAAAACGGGGGTGAAATGGTATTTAACATACTCAAGGACGTCGAAGAGATCACTTGATCGTGCATCGATAAGGTCTTGTATATCCTCTAATTGCTTTTGTGGAAAACCTGCATTTTCAAGATTATGTAGAAGTTGCTTACGCGTCGCTGGCACGGACCAAATCGCCCTCAACTCCTCCTCATTCTTGAAGAATTCTGGCATGTCCAGGGTGTTGAATAGAGATTGGATGAACTCGGCCAGAGTCATGGTTTTACCGTCAACTGAATAGAACATCTTCTCTGTCATGTTCTGGAAAGCCAGTTCCTTGCCTGTGCTTAAGCGCACGACAATCTTTTCTGGTCGTGAGGTTCCACCTCCACCCCCGCCTGGGCCTTGTGGAGGTGTCGGATCGTCTGGACCACAAACGATTGGTAACTCCGGTTCACCATCCCATTCAGGGTCGTAGAAATTATGCGAAGCATTAAAGAAATCGTGGATAGTGAAATAGTCCTTACCATCATAAAGGCGAGTACCGCGACCAATTATTTGCTTGAACTCGATGATCGACTTAACGGGGCGCAGAATCACAATATGCCTGATATTGCGGGCATCAACACCGGTCGAAAGCTTCTGAGAAGTTGTCAGGATAGTTGGGATCGTCTTCTCGTTATCCTGAAAAGCACGCAAATAATCTTCTCCTAGTTCACCATCATTTGCAGTGACCCTTACGCAATATGTTGGATTAGCGTTTTGCTTCTTCTCGTTGATGATGTCCCGAATCAATGCCGCATGGTTTTGATTGGCACAGAAAACAATGGTTTTTTCGTTAGACCCAATATTCTCCATGAATAGGTCCACTAGATATTCTTCGCGCTGCCTAATTTCGATCTTTGTGTTCCAGTCGCCATCGGTGTATTCCTCACCGGCTTCGATATCTCCTTCGAGTACGTCGTCTTCTGGGTCGTACACGTATTCATCAATATTTGTTGTGTACTTTCGTACTCGGAATGGAGTTAGAAAACCGTCTTCGATGCCATCTTTTAACTTATAAACAAATTTTGGATCTCCGAAGTACTTATATGTGTCCACATTATCTCTACGCTTTGGCGTAGCAGTTAAACCAATCTGAACTGCGCTCGCGAAGTACTCGAGAATGTCGCGCCAATTGCTCTCATCATTTGCGCTACCGCGGTGGCACTCGTCAACAATGATCACATCAAAGAAATCTTGTGGATACTCACCGAAATTGGGTTTACCTTCTGGCCCAGTCATAAAAGTTTGAAAGATCGTGAAAAAGATGTTCGCATTTGTAGGTACGGATCTGCGCTTGGCGATACTCTTTGGTGAGATACGAATTCGCTCATCTTCGGTGAATGCTGAAAATTCGTTATATGCCTGATTCGCAAGAATGTTTCGGTCGGCGAGAAAGAGTATCCTTGGACGGCGCTTCTTTTCCCCTGTAATAGTCCAGCGAGTTTGAAAGAGCTTCCAGGCAATGTGAAATGCAATACGAGTCTTACCGGTACCGGTAGCCAGAGTTAATAGGATTCTTTTGTCGCCCGATGCAACAGAATCTAAAGTTTTTTCTACGGCTAATTGCGCAAAGTATCGAACCGTCTGACCTTTATTCTCAAAGGGGACACTTCGAAATTCATCTCGCCATTCATTTACTGGCTCCTGAAGAGATGCAAGCAGTTCTTCCGGACGAGGATATTTCTCTAAATCCTTTTCCTCGCCTGTAACCATATTAATTTGACGAATCTTCTGACCATTTGTTGAATAGGCATAAGGAACCTGTAACTTCTTAGCATACTCGATAGCCTGCGCAGTTCCTTCTGTGTAATTCAGATCAAATTTTTTGGCTTCAATAACAGCCAAGCGGACACCCTTGTATTCGAGTAAATAGTCTGCCACTTTGACCTTACCGCGACTTCCTCCGCCTAGAATTCTTCCCTCGGTGATTGAAAATTCACGAAGCAATCTAACTTGATGAGAAAAACTATTAGCACCGTCATACTCCCAGCCTGATTCTTTTAAGGCTGGATCTATGTATCTTGCCCGTGTGTCTGCTTCGGTAAGTGTCATGGGGCGTCTACTCCTACCTGTGTGAATGCACTGTTCAAAAGTGAATTACGGAGAGCAACATAATTCTCCTTTATACCTTCTTGAATTTCAATAATTTGACTTACTTCAGCTTGGAATTCATCTAACTTGTTAATCGTTTCAATCTGTTTTTTTTCTTCAGGTAATCGAATCTTAATTGATTTCATTTTTGCTACAGAAGGCACATTCTGAAGTGCGGCTCCACCTATCCCTTTTTCTAGTTCCACTTGAAAAAGGCTACTTTGCATCCAATGCTTAATGAACTGACTTTTTACTCCTTTGTCTGGTGTGATCTTTAAGAGAGCCTGATTAATTATTCCTTTGGGGCTATCTTCAGGAATTATTGCAATTTTTCCGTACGTCCCTGAGCAACTCATAATTAGATCGTTAGCTTTAACTTCAAATCTTTTCATTTCCTGATATTTGCTTTCATCAATAAAATATCTGAAACCCTCAAAATTGTCGTGAATAGCGTGCTGTTGCTCATATACCGCTATCCCCGACTGCTTGAACATTGATTTCTTAAGCGATCCACCAAAAGGACCCCGCACAAAATTTCCAATTTCACCAAAGTTAATGGAGGGGCTATCTGAACAAGCACTTGTCAGAATCGAATCACGATAAGCACTAAATAGACCGGCTATTGATTCCTTATTACCCTTGGAATGAATTTCCTCAAGTAGTCCTATCTCAGCAAAAGCGCGATCGAGCTTGTGAACTATCTTTTCTTGCTCTTTGAAACTAGGTATCCCAATCGGGAGATTTCGGATTTTCTCCAAGGAAACTCCTCCAATTAAACCAGTTATAGAGTCCTTGAATAAAGTTTGAAATTTTGGTGCTTGAAGGTAATAGAATAGAAATCTACTATTTAATTCGCTGGTAGTTTCAAAGCAAAAGAGTTTATTGACAAAGAATACATCTTTGTCAATTATTGCCATTTTTCTTCCGGCGCTTCCGCCTTCAGCGCACAGAAGAACACTACCTTTTCTTGCAATTTTGAACCCAGCTGATTTATTGAATGGGATTTTGATCCCATTTTCGTAATCAACATCAAAGGAATATGTGATGTCCTTTGTTGCCACATAAGGCGTTCCATTTAGCACTTGGGCGTATTCCTTGGCCTTTACGCTTTCATTTATGGAATTTCCATTATATATTCTTGCTACTTCTCCTAGATTTGCTATCTTCATACCAAGTCCTTTAATTTGGTAAGAATTTCTTCATTCTTTTTGTTTAGGGCCTCAATATCAGCGATTATCTCAGAAGGTGATCTGTGAATTACTTCATCATTTCCCTTAGGATTTTTGACCGATAGATCCCACGTAGCTGGGTTGATGCTTGAAATATCCACCGACCATGAGAGATCTGAGTCCTCATACTTCTTTTGAAGCGCTATGAACTCCTCTAGATCTTTATCATTGAGAGGATTGGTCTTACCCATATTGCGCCCTGGTTTTAATTGGTAGTACCAGATCTTTTCGGTTGGTTCACCCTTTTTGAAGAAAAGGACAACCGTCTTTACTCCTGCCCCTTGAAATGTTCCAGCTGGGCAATCAAGGATGGTGTGAAGATTGTGACTCTCGAGTAGCTCTTTACGAATGGCAACAGATGCATTATCCGTGTTGGAAAGAAAAGTATTCTTTATAACTATGCCAGCCGTACCGCCTGCACGTAGGATCTTCATGAAGTGCTGTAAGAAAAGATAGGCGGTCTCTCCTGTTTTAATGGGGAAGTTTTGCTGAACCTCGGCGCGCTCTTTACCGCCAAATGGTGGGTTTGCAAGAACTACGTCGAAACGGTCCTTTTCTTGAATATCAGCAATATTTTCACCAAGAGTATTTGTGTGAACAATATTTGGAGCGTCAATTCCGTGCAGGATCATGTTCATTGTTCCGATGATGTAGGCAAGTGATTTCTTTTCTTTTCCAAAGAAAGTTTTCTTTTGTAGAATGTCAACATCAGTTGGGGTGAGTTTTTTAGATTCCATTAGATATGCGAAAGCCTCGCAAAGAAAACCAGCTGAGCCCGCAGCTCCGTCGTAGATTTTTTGACCAATTTCGGGCTTTACCACTTTTATGATGGCTTTGATTAGAGGGCGTGGGGTGTAGTACTCCCCTCCATTGCGCCCTGCATTTCCCATGTTCTTAATCTTGTCCTCATATAGATGGGACATCTCATGAATATCTGCCGAGGTTTGGAATTTGAGTTCATCGACGAGTTCAAGAATTTCGCGAAGGTTGTATCCGCTTTGAATTTTGTTGGTAATCTCAGAGAATATCTCTCCGATCTTGTACTCGAGGGTGTCAGAGCCGGTCGCTGCGACTTTGAACTTTGCGAGGTATGGAAAGAGTTCACCATTTACAAAATCACGAAGATCATCGCCAGAAAGCGCGTTGTTGAAATCGATCTTTCCATCTTTGGTCTTTGGACATGCCCAGGTTGTCCAGCGAAATTTGTCAGCAATTAGAGGCTTGTATTTCTGGCCCGCGAGTTCCTTGGCAAGCGCCCGGGATTTTTCTAGATCTTCTAGATACTTCAAGAAGAGCACCCAGGAAGACTGTTCAACATAATCAAGCTCGCTGGAACACCCAGCGTCCTTGTGGAGGATGTCATCGACATTCTTGAATGTATTCTCGAACATTTTGGCCTTTCCTCTTAAATCAATGGGGATAACTTACAGCGGGCAACAGACGAGAATCACGTTTTTAAGCCGATTTGGCCTCTGGCTCTTGATCCACGGGAACATTGTTCCTAAGTTCTCGCCTTATTTGACTTAACATTCTGGGCAGTTGATTACGTACCTCGACTTCGACCAAGTATTGTCGTCCTAAGTCGATTTCAGCCGCAATTAATAGCCCAGTGATCTCACTAATCAAGTTGGCGGCCTTCTCACTTTTGCCTTGAAGGCATAGGTTGTAGGCACGTTCCAAGTTCGGCATCAAATTGACACACTGATTCTCATTAATTTTGCGATGAATCTTTATGCGCCTGTTTTTCTTGTCTCGTACGGAGAATGGAAAACCTGGTTTCAGGAGATCGCGAGCAAAGTTCTGTACAGAGTCTTCGCTAGGCATTGGATACCTCGCATTCAACACTAGAGTCGATGAGCCCAGAAAGGCGTTGAGACTGATTCTCAATGGTGCTTTTGATACTTATGCGAGCGGAATCAATTTTTTCCAAAGACTTTCTTGCAGTTCGAACTGCACCTTCGATACTTTCTAGATCAGACAAACTGGATTGAAGGTGTTCGAGAGATTCTTGTATCACTTTGAAGCCAACTTGGGTGCCTTCAAGGCTTCTCGAAACGGCATAAGCCTTTGCGATGTTGTAGATGCAACCCAGGACAGCCGGGTCATCCGTTTCAGGCTCAAATGCAATCAACAACTGCTGATTGTCTTGAAGGCTCACGCGTGACTTGCTTGGCATCTGTTCGATGTATTGCACCACCGCTACAGAAACTTCTGCAGCCCGATTGGTCATCGCCAGGTTTAGCTCTTTTCGCCATTCCTCTCGGGACATTGACATTGATTTCGCTTCAAATACAACATTAACCAAGCGTCCTCGCGATGCCATTTTATTGACAGCAACTGTAACGTCACCCTTCATGCAGTTCTTGATTAGGCCCCAAGTCTGCCCAGTACGAACAGCCTCGTCGCCAGATGCTGCGGCAAATTGCGAGAGCACATCGAAAACAGCATCCTCGTAAGGCATTCCTTTCTTGGTGGAATTCATGATTAGCTGACGACGAGTATCGATCGCTTCCACTTTTGCCTTAACTGCATCAATTTTGTCAGTTAACTGCTTATTGAGATCCTGTGAACTCGTTAACAAATCATTCTTAAGAGCTTGAAGTGGGGATGTGCCAGAATCCATGCTCAGAGTATTTCCAATAGTGGTTGAAGCCTGGCCAATAATGCGATGGATTTCCTTGGAAAAGGAATCCAGTTTTTCATTTACCTTCGCCAGTATTTCCTGCGGAACAGTGGCTTCTGCTCCGATAAAGAGTGAATTTATGGACTCGCGTGTTTTAACTACCGTTTCATCTGCCACGCGAGAAAGAAGCCCTTGTTCTGGATTTACCAGCGAATCTACAGCTGTTGTGAACTGTTTAATCGCATCAGCAGTGCTGGATGCAAATGAGCGTGATAACTCGCGCGTTGTGGATTGCATGCGCTCAACATCTGCAGACGTAGACCCGAGTTGGTAAACCATTGAACCCATGTCTAGTAAGGAACTTACGGCGGCTGCTGGATTTAGATTTGTATTTCCGATCAATAAACCCTTGACAGACCTGATAACTTCATCTGAAGTAGTCTCTAAATGTCGAATTATTAAATTTGTATCAGAAATTTCAATCTGACCAGAGATTTCTTCGGGACGAATAGATCTAACGTTATTGGACATAGCCCTCCTTTCTAAATTGCCTAAAAATGTTTGGTAAGAAGCAGTTAGCTTGCGAGTTGTAATTGCCTGAAAGCATTGAGGACACTGAAATTGAAGGCATGAATAGCTTCGTTTGTCGCGATAGCGCTTGTGATGAATTCTTCATAAGCTTCTAGCTGATCAATGTTGAGAGTGACAGTTAGTGACTTAACTAGATCCAGATCCCCTAGTAAATCGACTAGGTCTGAATCAGTAGAGAAAGTCACTTCGACTTGGCCGTCAAAAGTTGGAACTGATGCGATGTGCTGCCCGGGAACAATTTCGTGAGTAACGGGGGTGCGAAAGTGGACGCAGGTACCTAAGAAAAGTGCCAATTGATGGAGTTCGGCATTGCTCGCCGGCATCAAATTGAAATTGGTCACTACGTTGCCTTTGCGACTGGTGAATGAAAGCACAAAGGCTTCATCTTCAGGAATGCAAGGCGCATCATGTTGTGGGGTAATGCTGAGTTGAAGTACGGACTTTTCTGCAATTTGTTGGTTGCGTCCGTAGCCTTCGCTTGCAAGGGATTTGAGCACTTATCTCCATTCTCCATTTTGCCTTTCAGAGTAATTACTCGCCGATGACAGAGATTTTGTAAAATTAGTGATTTTTCATCACCGCCATCGGGGATTAACTATCTCTTCATGAGAATTACTCTTCGCTGGGAGATAAAATGTAAATCTTTACTGCTCCTGCCTATTTTTACGCTCTGAGGCCTTCCGCATCAGAACCCGCAAATCATCAGCCACTTGGTCGAAAAATCCTTGTGGCCACTCACTCAGATCACCTGAGTCATTTACGTTCACTGGGCGGTAATGGGTTCCGGTCTCTAGGTCTTTTTCGGCAAATATGATCCCGAAATACTTGTGGTCTTCGCTGTTGGTCGCAGCATTCCTTCTAAGTCGCGTAATCAAATATTCGCTATGAGTTTCAACAATGATCTGGCGCCCGGTTTTAACCATATGCAAAAGGAAATCAGCGAGCTTTTGCTGCATGCCTGGATTCAGATGCAATTCGGGCTGTTCAAGTAGCACCAAAGACCCCGGCTGAGCCATAAGACACAATGCGATGACTGGAAGAATTTGGGAAACCCCAAAACCGACGTTAGCCAGTGTACGCTGACCAATATTGAGCTGATAGCCCTGCCTACCTGGGGCTTGAACTGCGATCGAATCTTGTACTTCTGGCGTGATGCATAGTTCTTGATACCAAAATGACACTGCCTCTTCCAAGGTAGTGCGTCTTGGTCGCAATTCACCATTCTCTAAAATCGGATAACGCTTTAGGATTCTTTCGTTAAATAAAGTTTTTGCTAGGAACTCTCCACTTTCACCAAGAGGAATATTGGAATTGACCGTCCCGCTTCCAAGCCCATAAGTTGACTTAGGTGCTGCTCTAAGGGGGCCTAAGTAGAGAACTGATTCTGAAAGATAACGGTTCCAAAGCTCAATAGCGCTTGCAGTCTTAGAGTTTTTATAGATTGGATCTCTAGTCCTTCTGCCATCCGATGAGCACAGTACTTCCTTTTCTATCCATTCTGCATTTGCATATCTACCAGCAAGCTTTGATTTGACTATTGAGAAAAAATTGTCGATCTCTTCACTTGAATTCTCCTGCTTGTCAGGTTCCTGCGATTTTCGAAGAAAATCGAATGGAATTCTTGATGGGGCAAGTAGTGGGGTCTGTTCAATCCGATTGCTTAAGGCAGACATACTCAAGTCATCTGCCACTTGATCCTGTTGCAAAATAGCTCTTGCTCTATCTGCTAATTCCTCTAGGAAGGCATCCGCGGCTTCATCTTTGGTTTTATACGCGTTTACTTCATTTATCGTACCTTCCGGGCCAAAAAATGAATTCTCGTATTTCGATTCACCAAAACTCACTTGATAGTAAAGTTGAATTTGATGTGAAAAGATATAGTCAAGAATGTTTACTAACTGTAAACCAGAAACCGGAAGTCCTGACCTAAAGCAGACCGCATCGTTCTCTTCCGAATATCTCAGTGAGGATTCCGGCTCCGTCGAGCTGGGATCGTCTACTGAATCTTTACTCGAAGAAAGCGAAGAAGAGTGTTCAAAGCTGAATTTTTCATACTTTGATTGAGCAACTTCAAATCCAGAGAGTGGTCGCCTGGCACGAGCGCGAATTTGCTGGACTTTGGAGCCATCAAGAGAGATGCTGGCTGAGGATTCATGTACGACGGCAATTCCAGACTCTTTATCGTTATGCTGAGGAATAAACTCAGTTTCCCACTCAAGAAGCATGCCGCCTTCGCCTCTTGGGGAGATAGATTCCCGGCGGACTCTTGTGCGATCATTGACCGATTTACTTTCAAAATATGTAAGTGGTCTATCTCCAAGAAACCAAGCTCCACCTAGTTCAATCGAAAATTTCTTATTTTTCTTTGCATTAAAGTCACAGACGGTTTCCTTCATTGAACCGAGTTGGACTAAATAACTGTTTAACTCCAAGTTACCTCTCAACTGCGGGGTAACTTCACGGAATGCACTGACGGCATTCTGTGCCATAAGTAGAATACTTTGAATAAGAGAACTCTTGCCAGCTGAGTTGGCCCCGACAAGAACCGTGAGTGGCGCTAGCTCTATTTCGACTGCACCACCAATACTTTTGAAGGAACTTAAGCGCCATTTCCGTAAACTCGCATGACTCTTACTCCATGTATAGATCTCTTCGTTTGAAGTTGAAGTCTTTTTGCTTGTCATGCTGAGGCTCCAATGCTGACTCTCCCACGAAGAAACAGGGCGTCTATTGGGCAATCATCAAGTATCGGTGACAAATCGTCGTAAAGTTCAAGAATTCTTGAAACATAATCAGAAGACAATTTGTTTCTAGAAAAAGTCAAATGTCTGAAATTTTCAAATTCATTCTCACGAAAGAACCACACGGAATCGTTTTTTTGGACTGGAAATTTTCCAACACTAATTCCCTCGGATTCAATGGAATCAGGAAGTTGTCCAAAAGGATTCCTGAAGCTGATTGAACGAATTTTTTCAACTTCATCCTTCGGTAAAATCCCTATTCTTGTAAGAGATGCAAGTTTTTGAAGATCAATTCTTGCCAAATATTCAGTCATTAAAACCAGATCGAACTTTGAATTCAATTTCTCCTTAGAGATACGCAGGTCTCGAGGGATGGCTGCATCTGTCATGTTATTCAATAAGTAAGCGAGCGCCGAATAGTCTGAGGTATCGATTTCAACGAGTAAAACAAGGCGAGACTCCGCGTGAGGGTTGGACCCTTGAATTTTGTAAATCTCACCTACCTGAAACTGATCCATGGTGACCTTGGAGTTCATCGAATTAGCCTTCCTTCTTCTATTCCAGCACCCAGGAGATCGAGGATCCCCCGAAATACTGCGAGTTTTTCAGATTCCTCAACGCCCAAATTATCGAATTGCTGACTGAGCTGAATTGTGAATTCTTCAATCCTTTTGACTGCCGTAGGCCTTGAGACTCCCAGTATTGAAGCGATTTCAGATTGGCTGGACTTGCATGCCAACTGGAAGAGAATTTCACGTTGCTCGGAGTCGAGATTCGCGCATATTTCTTGGGCATATTGCTGATTCGACAATGAATCCTCATCTGCCTCCCCCTGTCGCTGATCCCCGTTACTTGAAGCCAGAAGATAGTCCTCTGAGCTAGTCCCTACATTCTCAATACTCAGCGCTGGGGAAATAATTGTAAGCGCCTCCCTGAGAGCTGAAATAAGCCCAGATTTGGGGAGATTTGGATCTATTTCCATGAGCTCTTTCGCGAATTCGTCCAATACGCCACTTGAGAACAAGGGGGAAAGTCTCTCAACTCCCTTGTTCTTCAACCGCTTCAAATTCAGAATTAACTTCACCAAAGAGTCCTGGTCTAGAACTATTTCGGAAGAACCCGGTGGAGACCAGCCTAGAGCGACGAGTTTTCCTTCCAAATTCTTCCAGACATTATCAACCTGATTTGGGACTCTCAAATCTTCGAGGGTGAAATTCAACTCCGTCGCCAACAAACGTCGAGCATCGTCGATAGTCGAAGCTACTTCATAAATATAGTGCCCTTGATTTCTCCCAATTAGTCGCTCGGATATCACCATCTGTGTTAGATCTTCTTTATTCCATTCAGTTAGCCCAAAAATGGCCGGTGGAACTCCCACTAGCCGCTTAATTTTTCTCGCGGAGATAATCTGGATCTCCGTGTACCACAGTATTCCTGGCGCTTGAAGTTCCTGGAACTCATTTCGCATATCCGCCCAGACGCTATCCATTAGATGCCTGAGGCCTGAAGATCAAACCGTCCACCTTGGTCAGTGAGCCAATAAACAAATAGCTTAAGAAAGTCAGGTGACTCTTCCACGCAGAAATTTGGTGAATCATCCAAGACCGTAGTTTTTTCATATTCACGGATATTTGGCTCCATGTTGCGATTCACATTAATCCAGACAAATCCATCCTTATTCAACACACAACCGGTAGCCGATGCATGGGGGTGCGAACGATGTGCAACACAATCAGGCGCCTCACCCTCACGGGTTGATCTCAAAAAAATTGGCTCAACGGATGAATCAAATGCTACTTGACCTTTACCAACAACTTTAGTGCCGCAAAGTCGGAACCAGCGATGATCAATATTCTTATTGGTTTGAATTCCCCGAGTACTATTGAGAAACACGTACCACTTACCGTATGTCCGATCCAACGGGAAATCTTCGGTAGGAGTTCTTGCAAGTAGAAAAAGCAAGTCCGCAAAACCCAGTTTTTCTGAATTACTCATGGCGCCTTATTGAGTTCGTAGAGTCTTTTGAGGTGAAACTACTTACTCCCGGCACTCTTTACCCAAACACTAAAATTCTCAATTTTTCGGTCAGTTTGCTTTACGGACCAATAAATTTCAAACATTTCAGAGAGCCATTTTGTTCTTTTTTTAATAACTGTCAAATTCCAATCTTCAATTTCGCACAACTCTCGCGAAATTCCAAAAACGCTGTTCTTATAAAATGCTTTCTTGTCCTCAAATGGAAGCCGCTGTGCCCTGCCATTCAATCCTTTGTCAAGAAGTGTCAGATTACCAATTTGACTGATTACTTCGTCATATAGTTTTCTGGCTTCATCGTCCTTTCCAAACAAAGTTATGGCCCAGAAATCATTTTCGGTCTGAGGCGCAACGTGCTCTAGGTGAGAATTGCTACTAACAACACTTTCAAGAATCGCACCCTGAGTTGTTGCTCTATTCACAACGTGGAGTATGGCGCGACCGATAAAGCCAGAATCTCCATCGGTTGTCAGATACTTCAAACTATTAATCTCTATCGTTGCAATTCGCGCCTCAACCGAGCTACAAAGTCGTTCTACATCGCCATCAGTTCTAAACTGAAATGCTTGATCTTGATAGTAATCTTCAAGCTTCTGCGCATTCAATCCAGCCATAACATTTCTAAAGGCGAGAACAAAGATCAACTTTACGATTCTGTTCTTGGCTGCGTCGTCTAGATTCTTTGACAGAACCGCAAGCAATAGAATGCGATGGCTCTTCCCAAGCCCCTCCAAAAGTTCCATTTGATATTCTGCCTCGCCCTTTAACCTAGGGGCCACAATGGAGCCGTATATCAAGGAAGCCTCGATCAGAGCCTTCCAAAATTCTTCAGTTTTTGCTTTCTTGATCTCATGATTTGAATCAAATAATCGGTTCGAAACTTCCTTTACAACTTTTTTCTTTTGAACCTTAGATTTTGTCGTTGAAACTAAATAGTGGCGAAGGAAAGTTTCAGGTTCCACAACTTGGTCAACGATTGAAGTCCACTCTTCCAAAATCTGTCTGTGCAACTTGAGTTGCTGATCTTCTTCCAAACCTGCGCTCAAGATGCTCATCACTTCTCCACGAACTAGATCTGACGGACCAAGAGGAAGGCCTCTGTTGTTGAGAGTAAGGAAAATGTCTAAAGACTCGTTAAGGGTGTTGGTTGTTACCTTCAGCACTATAAACCTATCCAATAGTGCTGAAAGTAGGTTGTCGATTCGAACGAGCTTGTCGATTTCATTTGGGTAGTTCTCTAAATCGGTCGCTAGCCAATTTCGGATGTGCAGGATTGCTTTTCTGAAATCAAGTGTGACTTTCTTTCCTAAGTTATCACGGGTAGGCACTGGGGTCTGTTTCTCAGGCTCTGCTAATACGCAACTCTTCATTATCTTTCGCAAAAATCTGCTTGAGTCGTAACGATAATCATCTAGCTTTCTGGAATAGCACAAGAAATCTAAAGCTTTTTCAACGACATTCACGTCTCTTTCATTTGTATTCTTAGCTTTGATCGTCGACGTAGAAAATTTGCGCAATTGATCTCGCATTGCCGCAACAGTGATGAAGACAGTGGTTAACCGCTGCTGTCCATCAACAACGGTTGCCGATCTATTTTCTGACTCTTGAAGAATCAAGGTTCCTAAAAAGTGCGAGTCTGTGGTGGTGGTCGATTCGTTTAGATCAAGTAAGAACTCATCGATCTGTTCCTTTTGCCATGCGTAAGTTCGTTGATAATCCTCAACCCTAAGATGGTTGTACGAAGACACAACTTCCAGGAGATTTGGCGTTTGAGCACTTTTTTCCATTAATTAATTCTCCTCTTAGCATCACAAACATTGGGTTTTCCCCAGATTCAATCCTATTTTGAAGAACCTCAAAGATCAAGGTTTTCAATTCTCAATGCCAGCTTCCCATTGGTTGCGGTCAGATGAACTCCGAACCTCGTATCATGATTGTCTGGCGCTTGATCATGCCGCGATGGTCTCTTCAATCGTTTTGATTCGCTCAAGACGTTTCTTGGCTTCCTCTTTGCGGTTGAGAGCCATTAGAGCCTTAGCGAGGTCCTTATTCACCTCGACGATATCTTCCCAATCCTTATCCGCGTCGAGGGTGAGAAGTTCAAGTGATCGAAGTAGATGTTTCTCAGCTTCTACATATTCTTCACAGAGAAGATGTGCAGTTCCCAGTCGGTAGCGAGCATACGCTTCCATTCCGAGATCTTCAGCCACTGTGGTGTAGTTGAAGTAATGAATTGCGTGGAACTTCGCTTCGGGGCCGTTGTCAAGGGCGATGTATGAGAGTGCTAAATAGTGATCGCACCATCCAACAAATTCTGGATTCTTTGCCTCTTTGCAGAGGGAGCGAGCCTTTAAGCAGCTATCGATTGCATCTTGATAGCTGCCAAGCTTTGCGAGCGCCATTCCAATGTTGAGAAAATCAATTCCCATTATTATGGTTGAAACATTTGGATATGTAATCGCCTTGGCGGCGATGTGATTGTCGAGCGACTTTCGCCACTCTTCAATTCGATACCATGCTCGTCCCGCTGCACGGAGTTCTTCTGCTTGCGCTTCGAAGTCGTTATCAGCAAACTTCATCATTGCAAGTCCTTCATGAATCTTGGCAGCATCTTCATGGCGTCTGAGATTTTCAAAGCAGTGAGCTTTTCCTTGATATAGGTGAATCAATTCAGGTAGATATATCTCTAATCCACCGTGCATAAAGTAGATCTCAATCGAGGTATCAACTAACTGTAGGCACTCAATAAAGTTTTCTTTTTTGTATGCGATATGGCTGAGTTCACCTAAGACTTCAGCTCGCTCTGCACCTTCAGTCGTGCTAACGCGTTCCCAAAGTGCTTGCTCTTGAGCTCTTCCATTATCTGGTTCTGCGCTCACTGTTTCCCTTCAATTCGATTTTCACACTCCATACATCCCCGGATAGTTATTGTCAGTCACTGACAATTGCGTTTGAATCCTTCACTGTCCAAGTCCAATCCTGTCCTTCATGAAAACTACTCTGCGTTAGCAAGAAACTTGTAAAAGTTTGGGGACCCAGAATTCTGAATATTGACCATTCAGGTAGTAATCAAGAGTTCATTCTCAAAGCTAGTCCGGGCCTGACAAATAACCGGGAATAGTTAGCTAGGGCATGGCGTTAAAGCTGACACGAGGAAATGGTGGTTCGAGTATCGATCAATTTGATCCTTGAAAATCGGACCCCTGCTGCTCTTTCCCTAGGTCAAGAACTAAGCGTTAAGCCCTTTAGCTTGCTTAGTACCAATCCGCGCATAACTCGCGCACGGTGGTTCTAAAGGAAGACATGCCGGCGATGAAAGACACCGCCGGAAGAGCGGGTCTCATATGAGGTCCAGTGAGGACTATTTGCTATGTCAGTAGTTGGTTTATTGGTATGCACCACTTGTTTTGGACTTACGTCAGCTGGATCAGGGATGCAGCGTTGTCGCTGTGAGGTGTATCAGGCATATCCCGGAGTTGATTGTCCGAGTGGGTATCACTTGTGTTACATGTGTGCAGCTGTTGTTGCAGGTGGCTTTGGGCGGTATTCGTGGAATGCGTGTAAGTCATGTCGGAGCGTTAACTCAGGAATGTCTGAGTGGTTGGGTGTGAGTCTGCCGCTTGGGCGACATTCAGT
>JACCED012039084.1_pt1 | contig 15522 bp, 16 predicted proteins | sample 7455021 | NCBI WGS metagenome assembly JACCED01 (sample SAMN15323456, study PRJNA562643) | freshwater metagenome | isolation source: river surface water | place: USA:Blue River Watershed | collected 2017-08-19 | reverse complement strand
TGTTGCGCGTTGCCCGTACCATCGCTGATCTGGCCGGCGCCGAACAAATCAGTACAGCACACCTTGCCGAAGCCATCCAGTTCCGGCAACTGACCCATCAGCCATGACTTACCGCAGTGGCGTCGTTCTAATGCTTGTGAGTTTATGCACAGCGTGTGGCTCTTCGGCCTGGCAGCGGGACAGCACCGCCCGTTCGGTCGGCTGTACGCCCAACGAAGTCAAAGTCACTCGCAATGACTCGGGTGCCTTCGACAACATTCAGAGCTGGTATGCCAGCTGCCGGGGCAAGCAATATCGTTGCGTCTTTGTGCCCGGCGACAAAGGCGGCTGCTACCCCGCAACCCCATCGGCCAGCTGATTACTTGCCGCCGTCTCCCCAGCGGTACTGCCACATCACCCCGTACATGGTGTAGTACTGGGCCTGACTGAAAAAAGCGCCCTCGGTCACGTGGAACTTCACCGCATTATGTTTATTGACCGGCAGGGATAAGGTGGCACCGAAGAGCCAGTTCTCCTGGTTGTTGTTGATTTGGGCGCCATTCACAAAGGTCTGGCCACCCGAGTAATAGGTCACGTCCGTCGAGAGCCAGGCGGTAGAGGGAAAGTAATAAATCAGATGGCCTGTGCCTGAGTAGATCGGATTCTCGGAAAGATTATTGCCACCGTAAAAATTATTGTTGTCGGAAAAGAAGGTGATATCCCCCGACAATTCATAGCGCCACGGCCCTTTGGCCTTGGAGACCCCCAGGCCAGGCTGGAGAAAGGTACGGTTGGCACCGACGTTGAATAGCTGATTGCTGTTGTACTCCCCCCAGGGCACCACGGCTGACAAATTCACACCGACGATCAGATCCTGCTGGTAGTGCTTGAATTCATCCACCGTCAGTGCCGGTGCACCATACAGGTTGGCCGCCAGCCGAATGATGGGGTCTGTCAGGCCTACCGATGAGCCTGAGATTACCTGGCTGCCCACCGTCGTCTGGCCATGCAGCTGGGCATAAGGCAGGATCACATTGACCTTGCCGGATTGCCCGAACACATCAAAGGTCCGGTTATAAGCCAGGATCTCGGTGTTCATCTGGAACTTGGTCGTGGTGACTTGCGTGAAACCGACCCCGAGAAAGTTGTAATCGATAGGCGCGTTGGAATAAAGCCGCGCCTCAATCTCCTGGCCCACAGCCAGCGAACTGACGCACAAGACCCATAGAAAAATCCACCAGCGATAGAGCGGCACGACTAATCTTTGTGCGCCGCGAGGGCAGCCTTGAGTTTGTCACGGACTTTGGTCCGAAGCGCGGGCGGCCCCATCACCTCCACATCCGGCATATGGCGCAAGATATCCATGACCAGTTCGGTTTCGATGCTGTACGGCACATCCAGCTGGTAACTGCCATCCGGTAGCACGCTGCCACGCTGATCTGGGTGCCACTGTTCAGCCGCCACCCAACGGGCACGCGCCGGAGTAAAGCGCAGTTGTGCCCACTGCGTGCGCTCGCCCCCGAAAATGCCATAACCATTCTGCACCCGGCTATCCAGCACCTTCGCAGAAACCTCCTTGGCCGGCTTGTCGAGCAACGCCACATCGCTTAGGGTTTCTACCGCAAAACTCCGCAGATCCTTACGCAAATGGCACCAGGCATCGAGGTACCAGTTACCGCGGTAGAACACCAGGCGTTGCGGCGAGATCTCCCGCGTGGTTTTTTCATCACGCCCGCGATGCCAATGCTGCACTTTCAGGCGCATTCGCTTGAGCAGTGCAGACGCAATCAGTTCAAAGTTTTCAGGTGCCGGAGCACGCTGCCCGGTATGCACAATGCGGATCCGGTCTTCAATGTCTTCCGGCTTGTTTTGCTGGCTACCCAACAGCGCAGACAGGCGCGACTGAAGCGGCGCGATGTGCGGACCAAGCAGACCCGGCTGCACCGTGTTGAGCAACTGCTGCATCATCAACAGCGCATAGATTTCGCTGGCGTTAAACCACAGGCCCGGGAGTTCGTACTTGGGGCCGCCGACCGGCGCCGACCGGTTCTCGCCCGAAGCAAAGCGATAGCCGCCCCCCAGCCGATCATAGACGATGGGGGCATTTAAGCGGTCGCGCAGATACTGCAGATCCCGGCGGAGCGTGGCCCGCGACACACCCAACGCATCCTGGATCGCATCAAATGATAGACAGCGCTGCTCATTGAGAAGCTGGTCGATGCGGTAGAAACGTTCCGTGCGGTCCAAAATGTCCTCTCGTTCAGCCTACGCTTGGGCCAAAATCGTTTTACATTTTATCGGATTGGCCCGGATAAATTTCATGGCGCACGCAGCGTTCCCGGGGCCATCGCATCCGGAGTCCGGGAAGGTTGCTGCTACAATGCAGGCCTTCCGAGCATGGCGCTCGTGGTGAAATGGATATCATTCAGCCCTCCGAAGGCTGCGGTACAGGTTCGATTCCTGTCGAGCGCGCCAGTTTGAGCCGTACCCACCCCTCCGCAGTTGGGGTTTTTGCCGTTATACTTTAACCTGTTGATTACCCATTTACTTTTCGCGCACAGGATCGATCATGGCCGACAAGAATTCCAGCAGCAAAATCATGTACCTCTCCATCGCTCTGGCGGTGATTCTGATGGCGGTGGTTGTGCCGTTTTCGATGAGCGGCAAGGGTAAGTCTGATGCCGTCAACAGCGCCGACGATGTCGAATCGCGCATTGCACCGATCGCCAAGATCGAGATGCAAGCCGGCGGTGGGGCCGGTGGCGTCAAGGATGGCAAGACCGTTTACAACACCGTGTGCGCCGGTTGTCATGGCGCAGGCGTGATGGGTGCACCGAAGTTCGGTGACAAGGGTGCCTGGGGTGGTCGTATTGGTCAGGGCATGGCCACGCTGAACGCACACGCCATCAACGGCTTCAAGGGCATGCCGGCTCGTGGCGGCGCCGCCAGCCTATCGGATGACGAAGTCAAAGCCGCTGTACAGTACATGGTGGATGGCTCCAAATAACTGAGCCTGCACGCCACACCAAGGGACGCTACGGCGTCCCTTTTGTTTTGTCGTCGCGCTAGGAGGGTGCCCCGGGATCAGCCGCCGGTGTCTTTTGCAGCATGGCTTTCAGGAAATCCAGTTTAGCCGTCGAGGTCGATTTGTCAGCCAACTCTTTACTGGCCGAGCTGGATGTTTCACAACCCATTTCTTCGATAAAGCGCGACGGCTCGCACGGCACCAGATCCTTACCCTGGCGCCGTTTTTCACACCAGGTGATATGCAGACTGCGCTGCGCACGCGTAATGCCCACGTACATAAGTCGGCGCTCTTCTTCCAGCTTCTCGGCCTCCTGTGATTCGCGGTGCGGCAAGATGCCTTCTTCCACACCGACCAAGAAAACATGACCGAATTCCAGGCCCTTGGCAGCATGCAGGGTCGAGAGCTGAACGGCATCGTAGCCGTCTTCCTGGTCGCGCCGCTCCAGTAACGACATCAGGGCCATGGTCTGCACAATCTCGGCCAGCGTCTTACCGTCATCATCACTCTTCTTGGTGATCCAGGCGTGGAACTCCTGCACATTGGCCCAGCGCGTTTCAGCAGTACGTGCCTCTTCCTGATCGTAAAGCCAGTTCTCGTAATCGAGTGCCGCCAGCAGATCCGGGAACACATCGGCGGCCGATTCCCGCTGCGCCCGCCACTGGAAGCGGTTGATAAATTCACCAAACTCCCGCAACGGATTGAGCACCCGGGCATTGACCTGAGCGGCGAAGCCCTCTTCGAATAAGGCGGCAAACAACGAGATCTGCCGCTCGGCCGCATACCGGCCCAGGGTCGCCAGCGTCTGGCTGCCAATGCCTCGGCGCGGCGTGGTGGCGGCGCGGATAAACGCCGGATCATCATCATCATTAACCAGCAAGCGCAGGTAGGCCAATAAATCCTTGATTTCCGCCTTGTCGAAGAATGACTGGCCGCCCGAAAGCACATAGGGGATCCGCTGCTGCCGGAGTGCCTGCTCAAAGACGCGGGCTTGGTGGTTGCTGCGATAGAGGATGGCGTAGTCAGAGAACTTAGCACGATGCTCGAAGCGATGCCCCTGCAGCTTCATAATCACGGTCTCGGCTTCGGCCTCACCCTCGGCACAGGCAATGACATTGATGTTGGCACCCGGGCCGTGCTCGGACCACAATGACTTGGCGAACAGCTTGGGGTTATTCTGGATCAGCGTATTGGCCGCGCCCAGAATTTTCCCCGTCGAGCGGTAGTTCTGCTCCAGCTTGATGACTTTCAGCTGCGGGAAATCCTCGGTCAGGCGGCGCAGGTTCTCCACATCGGCACCACGCCAGCCATAAATGGCCTGATCATCATCACCCACCGCCGTAAACGATGCCCGCACACCCGTCAGCTGCTGCAACAGGCGGTACTGGGCGGTGTTGGTATCCTGGTATTCATCGACAAGGATATGGCGGAACTTATCCTGCCACTTCTGCCGGATGTCAGCGTTATCCTGCAGCAACGTCACCGGTAAACGGATCAGATCGTCAAAATCCACCGCCTGATAGGCATGCAGTGCGTTGGCATAATCGATGTACACGCGGGCGGCGAGGGCCTCTTCTTCGTCTTTGGCGTCATCTAACGCCTGCTTTGGACTGATCAGGCCATTCTTCCAGAGCGATATCGTGGTCTGCAGCCAGCGCAGCTTGCCTTTGTCCGTGGTGCCGCTGAGTTCGTTGATGATGCCCAGACAGTCGGCCGAATCGAAAATCGAGAATCCCGGCTTATACCCCAGGGTTTTGGCCTCTTCGCGCACCATGCGCAGACCCAGCGAGTGGAAGGTGGCGATAGTCAGGCCCTTGGGGGCCTTTTCCATACGCTTGCTGATCCGCTCCTGCATCTCCATCGCGGCCTTGTTGGTAAAGGTAATGGCGGCGATCTGCTGCGGCTTGATGTCGCAAGTTTCGATCAGGTGGACGATTTTTTCCGTAATCACCCGCGTCTTGCCCGATCCGGCGCCCGCCAATACCAGCAGCGGGCCATCCAGGTAGTGGATTGCCTCGCGCTGCCGGGGATTGAGCCCCGACGGCGAGAATCCGTCGGTGGCTTTAGCGGTGGCAGGTGCATTGGCAGACATGGCCGCGGATTTTACCGCCCGGGCGAGGTCTGCGCTCGGATCAGCGGGGTGAAATATTTTTTCACGCCACCACGAGAGGCTCACCTGGTGAGACTCTCGTGGTGTGCAATAATCATTCCAATCTCTCAAAAGGAAGTCAGCATGGACGACAACAAGGTTAAGGCGCTTGGCGCCGCTCTGGCCCAGATCGAAAAGCAGTTCGGCAAGGGTGCCATCATGAAGATGGGCGATGCCCAGGTGGAACAGGGCATTCAGGCCGTTTCCACAGGCTCGCTGGGTCTGGATATGGCACTGGGCATTGGCGGGTTGCCACGCGGCCGCGTTGTAGAAATCTACGGCCCGGAATCGTCGGGTAAAACCACCCTGACCCTGCAGGTCATTGCTGCCGCCCAACGCGCCGGTGGTACGGCTGCCTTTATCGATGCCGAACACGCGCTGGATCCCGTCTACGCCGGCAAGCTGGGTGTGGATGTGCCCAACCTGATCATCTCGCAGCCCGATACCGGTGAGCAGGGTCTGGAAATCGCCGACATGCTGGTGCGCTCGGGCGGTGTCGACATCATCGTCATCGACTCGGTGGCCGCGCTAACACCGCGCGCCGAAATCGAAGGCGAGATGGGTGACTCGATGATGGGTCTGCACGCCCGCCTGATGAGCCAGGCGCTGCGCAAGCTGACCGGTAGCATCAAGAAAACCAACACACTCGTGATCTTCATTAACCAGATCCGTATGAAGATCGGCGTCATGTTCGGCAACCCGGAAACCACCACCGGCGGTAACGCACTGAAGTTCTACGCATCGGTGCGTCTGGATATCCGCCGCATTGGTGCCATCAAGAAGGCCGACGAAGTGATCGGTTCGGAAACCCGCGTCAAAGTGGTCAAGAACAAAGTGGCCCCCCCGTTCCGCGAAGCCATCTTCGACATCCTTTACGGCGAAGGTATCTCGCGCGAAGGCGAAATCATCGAACTCGGGGTCGAGCACAAGATCATCGACAAATCGGGTGCTTGGTATGCCTACAACGGCGAGAAGATTGGCCAGGGCAAGGACAACGTGCGCGAGTTCCTGAAATCGCGCCCGGAACTGGCCCGCGAAATCGAAGCCAAGATCATGGACGCGGCCGGCATCACCAAGGCCGGTGCTGCCCCGGCCGCCGAAGGTGACGACGCTTAAGACGTGACCGAGATTGGTGACCGCTGACGACCTACGTGCTCGCGCTTTGCGTCTTCTGGCGCGGCGCGAGTATTCCCGCCAAGAGCTCGCTAGCAAGCTGCTCAGCAAACCGGCACCCAGGCCGGCACGCCGGCGCCCACAAAATGCGAACGATGTCTTTGCGCCGGAACCGTTTGTCGACGAGATATACGAACCGCCAACCGAAGCCGACGTCGTGGCGCTGCTTGATGACCTGACACAACACAAGATGCTCTCGGATGATCGCTACGCCGAGATGCGCGCCCGAGTTCGCGCACCGCGTTACGGAGACAGTCGGTTACGGCAAGAGCTGACGGAGAAGGGCATCGACCGCGACACCTTTCCCGCCGTTCTCGCGGAACAACCGGACGAACTGAGCCGTTGCCATGAGATCTGGCTGCGTAAATTCGGTCAACTGCCGGGCGACATGAACGAACGCGCCCGGCAAACCCGGCATCTGGCCAGCCGCGGCTTTGCCATGCGCGTGATCCAGCTGGTGCTCCGTGGCGAAGGCCGCGAGAATTTACTCGATAGCAACGACGCTTCCTGCGACAATAGCGGTGCGGGCGACAATGGCGCGCCTGCTGTTTAATGACTGACACCATGACCGCTCACCAGACATCCCAGCCTGCCACGCTCTCGGCCCGCAACCTGCGCAAGGTTTACCGCAAACGTACCGTCGTCAAAGATGTTTCATTTGACGTGCAGGCAGGCGAAGTTGTCGGTCTGCTCGGCCCCAACGGGGCCGGTAAAACGACTTGCGTCTACATGGTTGTCGGTCTGGTCCCTGCCGATGGCGGCAACATTACACTGGCAGGTGAGGAGGTGGTCCACCTGCCCATCCACAAACGCGCCCATATGGGGGTGTCCTACCTGCCGCAGGAAGCCTCTGTTTTCCGCAAACTCACGGTTGAAGAAAATATCCTCGCCGTCCTGCAGTTACAGAAGCTGTCTCCTGAAGAAGAACGTAACCGCCTGGAAACGCTGCTCGACGAACTGGCCATCCAGCATATCCGCGATAGCCGCGCCGCATCGCTTTCCGGCGGCGAACGACGCCGCGTCGAAATTGCGCGCGCACTGGCGACCGAGCCCCGCTTCATTCTGCTCGACGAACCCTTTGCCGGCGTTGATCCGATCGCCGTGCTCGAAATCCAGAAGATCATCCGCTTTCTCAAAGAGCGCGGGATCGGGGTCCTGATTACCGACCATAACGTGCGGGAAACCCTCGGCATTACCGACCGCGCCTACATCATCAGCGAAGGCACCGTTCTGGCGTCGGGCCGTCCCGATGACATCATCAATAACGATGCGGTTCGCCAGGTGTATCTGGGCGAACACTTCAGACTGTAGCCTCTGTTGATCCCCACCACGCTTCGTCACCGACTTTTCCGGACATTGCCATGAAGGCCAGCCTGCAACTCAAGGCCTCGCAACATCTGACGATGACGCCGCAGTTGCAGCAGTCGATCCGGCTACTACAACTGTCGTCCGTCGAGCTCCAGCAGGAAGTGGCGCAGGCACTTTCGGAAAACCCGATGCTCGAGCGGGACGAAGGCGACGAGCCAGATGCCGCCGAAGCGCAATCGGGCGAACACGCTGCGGCATTCGAGGACTCCCACCGTCAGGACGCGTTTGGCGAAACCCCCGCCGAATTGACCGCACCGCGGTCGTCTTCCGATGAGCTGACAGATACTGCGGCGGCTTTTGAACAGAGCAGCCCCATCGATATCGACGAGGGCCCATACGATTACGGTAGCTATGGTGGTGGCCAGGGCGACGGCGACTTCGAGCACGAACAGGCCGATAGCGCCGGTGTGACGCTACGCGAACATCTGCTGACTCAGGCGGGGCTGCTCCGCGTAAGCTGGCGCGAGCAAGCGCTGGTGCGGATTCTGATTGAAGCACTCGACGAACGGGGCTATCTGAGCAGTACCCTGTCTGATGTATTCAACGCACTGCCGGCCGATGAGGCCGTAACAACCCACGAACTGGACGCGGCACTGATCCGGCTACAGGAACTGGACCCGCCGGGCGTGGGCGCACGTTCACTCGAGGAATGCCTGACCCTACAACTCAGGGAATCGCATGATCCCGCCGCAGCTCTGGCACGAATCCTAGTTGCCGAATATCTGCCACTCCTCGCACAGCGCGATTTCGCCGCTTTACGCCGTAAAACCGCGGCCAGCGACGATGCGTTGCGCGACGCCCAGGCGCTCATCCGCACCCTGAACCCGCACCCGGGCAATGCCTTTATCGATGATGCCAGCCCATACATCATTCCCGATGTGCTTGTCCGGCGTGTTGCGGCAATGCGGACGGATGACAGCGAACCCGCTGCCCACGAATGCTGGGAAGCGGTGATCAATCCCGATGCCTTGCCCCGCCTGCGGGTCAATCGGCTGTACGCCGATCTTTTGCGCCGCTCGAGCGATGCCCAGTCAGGCCTGGGTGGGCAGCTACAGGAGGCGCGCTGGTTAATCAAGAATATCCAGCAGCGCTTTGAGACGATCGAACGGGTTGCCCGCGCGATTGTGCGTGAACAGGCCGATTTTTTCGAAAAAGGGGCGCTGGCCATGCGGCCCCTGGTCTTGCGTGAAATTGCCGACCAGTTGGGACTGCACGAATCAACGATTTCCCGGGTCACCTCTCAGAAATTCATGGCGACGCCCCGCGGAGTCCTTGAATTTAAATACTTTTTTGGCAGCCACGTTGGCACTGAAGATGGCGGCGCGGCGTCAGCGACCGCCATCAAGGCCCGGATCAAGCAGCTGATCGGGGAAGAAAACCCTAAAAAACCGCTCTCGGACCAACAAATTTGTAATCAATTTAGTGCTGAGGGCATTGTCGTAGCACGCCGGACCATAGCAAAATACCGTGAGGCGATGGGTTTACCCACCGCCAGTTTGCGCAAGACCCTATAGAGGAGGCAGTATGAATCTGCAAATCAGTGGTCATCATCTGGAAGTCAGCCCGGCCATCCGTGACTATGTCAGCCAGAAGCTACAAAAAGTCACGCGCCATTTCGACCACGTGATCGATATCCATGTCGTGCTCAGCGTCGAAAAACTCAAGCAGAAAGCCGAGGTCACCCTGCACGTACCCGGCAAGGACATCTTTGTTGAAAGCGCCGATCCGAACCTCTACGCGGCGGTGGATGATCTGACCGATAAGCTGGACCGTCAGGTGCAGAAGTACAAACAGAAAATCCAGGATCATGGTCGGGGACACAACGTCGCCAGCCATCTCGAATAACTTCTAACCGGTTGGCGGGCACCTTCGGGTGCCCGCCTTTCATTCCATGAACGCTATTGCCCGACTCCTTTCTCAGGACACCCCGAACACGGTGTCACTGACCACCCAGGCCGCCACCAAGGAAACCCTGTTTCAGGTTGCTGCCGATGCCTTTGCCGACCGCCTGGGCATTGGTAACGCCCTGATTCGCGATGCCCTGCTTATGCGCGAGCAGCTCGGCTCAACCGGGCTGGGTCAGGGCGTCGGGATTCCGCATGGCCGTCTTAAGGGGCTCAAACAGGTTGCCGGCATGTTCTTTCGCCTCGACAAGCCGGTCCCGTTTGATGCGCCGGATAATCGGCCGGTGGATCTGATCTTCTTCCTGCTGGTGCCGGAACAGAGCACCGAAGAGCACCTGCAGTTACTGTCCGAACTGGCTCAGGGGTTCTCAGATCCACAATTCCGCGATGATTTGCGCAAGGCCCCCGATGCTGAAGCCATCGTTCAGATTTTCTCGGATAGCAGCCGCTGATCATGAAAGAACTCGGCGTCACCCAGCTCTTCGAAGAACACAAGGATCGTCTGGCGCTGAGCTGGGTGGGTAGTGTCGGCTGTAATCGCAGCATTCGCCTCGTGGAAAAAGATGCTTATGGTTCCGACATCGTCGGCCATTTGAACATCATCCACCCGGATCGACTGCAGGTCGTCGGCGCCGCCGAACAGAAGTGGGCGCTCCGCACCCGTGCACAGCGTCGACAATCTGTTTTTGAAGATCTCTGTCAGGCCGCGCCGCCCGCTATCATCGTAGCCGATAACCTGCCGGTGCTCGACGAACTGCGTGAAGCCTGCGAAAAGACCGGTACCCCGCTCTTTGCCTCACCGCGCAGCTGCTCGGCCGTCATTGATCAGCTGCGGCACTACCTTGCCCGCAAGCTGGCCGACACCACCAGTCTGCACGGTGTTTTCATGGACGTGCTTGGCATGGGCGTCATGATCACCGGCGATTCGGGTTCCGGCAAAAGTGAACTGGCACTGGAACTCATCTCCCGCGGCCACGGCCTGGTGGCTGATGATGTGGTTGAACTGACCCGGGTTGCCCCCAACGTCATCGAAGGCCGCTGCCCGGGCATCCTGCGGGATTTTCTTGAAGTGCGCGGCCTCGGTCTGTTGAACATCCGCACGATCTTTGGCGAAACGGCCTCGCGCCGCAAAATGCGGCTGAAGCTCATTGTTCACCTGCACCGCCAGCAACCCGGGGTTGATACGCCGCGACTGCCTTTCGAGGCCCAGACGCAGGAAATCCTGGACGTCAACATCCGCAAGGTCAACATTCCGGTGGCGGCCGGCCGCAACCTGGCCGTACTGCTGGAGGCCGCCGTTCGCAATACCATTCTGCAATTCCGCGGCATCGACAGTCTGCAGGAGTTCGTCGCCCGTCAGCAGGAAGAGGTTCTGGCGCAGGAAGCCATCACAGCTAAAAATGCCCAACGCGCCCTCAAGCTTGATCCGGCGCACCTGGTCGAGCCGGACGACCCCTCGATCTAGCGGAAAGTAATCACTTGCGGCTGATCGTTTAAGCCGCCTTCCGCATCGCTACCGGCAGGGCCACAGGCCTCATCGTCCTCAAAGCTTTCAGCATCAAACGCAATATCCCCGCCACCGGCAATATCGCCAGCGGTTTCGGCGCGCAGCCCCTCGAAATCAAACAGATTTCGGTCACCCAGATGGGAAGGCACCACATTCTGGATGGCAGTCAGTACCGACTCGGTCCGCCCCGGGTAACGCTTATCCCATTCCGCCATCATCTCGCGCACCTTCTGGCGCTGCAGGTTTTCCTGCGAGCCACACAGGTTACACGGAATAATCGGGAAGCCCACGCCCCGCGCGTAACGGGCAATATCCACTTCCGGCACATAGGCCAGTGGACGGATCACCGTATTGCTGCCGTCATCAGTCACCAACTTGGGCGGCATTGCCTTCAACTTGCCGCCGAACAACATGTTCAGAAACAGCGTGTGCACAATGTCGTCCCGGTGGTGACCCAGCGCGATCTTGTTGGCGCCCAGCTCTTTGGCAGTCTTGTAGATGATGCCGCGACGCAGCCGCGAGCACAGCGAACAGGTCGTTTTGCCTTCGGGGATTTTTTCTTTGACGATCGAGTAGGTGTCCTGCGTGACAATACGATACTCGACGCCAATACTTTCCAGATAATCCGGTAGCACCTCGGCCGGGAACCCCGGCTGCTTCTGATCCAGATTCATCGCGATGATGCGGAAATCCACCGGCGCCCGCTTGCGCAGCGCCAACAGCACATCAAGCAGGGTGTACGAATCCTTGCCGCCCGACAGGCACACCATCACAGTGTCGCCATCTTCGATCATCTTGTAATCGCCAATGGCCTTGCCCACCCGGTTTTCAATAAAGCGGCGGAGTTTCTGTACCGTCTGCGACAGCGGATCAGGCGCGGGGTGCGTCGATGAATTCATGAATCCAATCTCAGGTAGCAAGGTGTGCGCTGCGTCCGCCGTCTACATTGATCACCTGGCCGGTGATATAAGGCGCATCAAGCATGAGGAAGCGGACTGTGCGGGCAATATCTTCCGGCGTTCCCGCACGCTTGAGCAGCGTGTGCTGCACAATCGCTGTGCGTTCGGCATCGGGAAACTGGCCATCTTCCGGCCAGAGTATCGGCCCAGGCGCCACCGCATTGACCCGAACCTCGGGTGCCAGCTCGACCGCCAGGGCCCGGGTCAACGTGAGGAGCGCGCCCTTCGCAGCCGCATATAGCGGGTAGCCGGCCAATGGCCGCTCGGCATGAATATCCGTGATATTGACGATCGCCCCGTGACTCACCCGCAAATAGGGGGCGGCCGCCTGCGCCAGAAACAGCGGCGCCTTGAAATTGCTGCCGACCAGATCGTGCCAGGCAGACTCATCAATGCTGCCGATCGGTGTTGGGAAAAACGAAGAGGCATTGCAAACCAGGCCATCCAGCCGGCCAAACTGGGCGACTGCCCTAGCGACCAGCGGGCCAATAGCGGCCGTATCCAAAAGGTCTGCGCTGACCACAGCTGCTGATTCGGGACGGGCCGCGTTCAACGATTGTGCCAGCTTTTCTGCGTCAGCCACCGACTGACGGGCGTGCAGGATCACCCGCGCACCCGCCGCGTGCAGCGCCACCACCATGGCGGCACCCACACGACGGGCCGCACCCGTGATCAGAATCACCGGGGCATGGGTTGACGGCAGCGCATGAACATTCGACATGACGCGTATTGTCGCATGCGCTATCCTCATGCTCTAGCGCAACCGCACCGCATCGAACCCTATTTGCATGAGCCTGCCTCCCATCATTCAACCTGCCTCGCCTCGTAGCCAGGATCCGCTGCCCCAGCCGGCACCTGAGGCGCAGGCACATAGCCAGCTGCTTTGCGAAAAAATCGTATCGACCATCCATCAGTCGGGTGGCTGGATTCCATTCCCCCAGTACATGGAGATGGCACTCTACGCACCTGCCCTCGGCTACTACAGCGGTGGCGCCCGCAAATTCGGTAGCGCTGGAGACTTTGTGACCGCGCCCGAAATGACGCCCCTGTTTGGCCAGACCCTAGCGCGAAGCATCGCGCCCATTCTGGCCAACACCGCCCCCATCGTTACCGAAGCCGGCGCCGGTACCGGCAAACTAGCGGGCGATCTATTACAGGCATTGGAAGCCCTAGGCCAGCTGCCCGAACGCTATAACATCCTCGAGCTCTCGGCCGAATTGGCCGAACGACAACGGGCACACCTGCAAGCCGCTGTACCGCACCTCATGAGCCGCATTCACTGGCTTAACGCATTGCCCGTAAGGCTCTCGGGTGTTGTTGTCGGTAACGAAGTGCTGGATGCCATGCCGGTTGAGCTGATCCGCTGGCAACGTGGCGCCGCCCAGGAAGTACAACGGCTTGGCGTCGCACTTGAATCGGTCGAAGGCGGCGTCCGCTTTGTAACAATCGCCTCGCCATCCGGAACCCCTCCCGAACTCAGCGAACGTGTGGGCGCGTTGGCCAACAAATATGACTGGCCGGATGATTACACCACCGAAATCCCCGAAGCCGGCCCTGCCTGGATAACCACGCTCGCACAGCGCCTCACGCAGGGCGCCTTGTTGCTCATCGACTACGGCTTTCCGCGCCACGAGTTCTACCACCATGAGCGCACCGGCGGCACGCTGATGTGCCATTACCGGCACCGCGCCCATCCGGACCCCTATTACTGGCCCGGGTTACAGGACATCACCACGCACGTCGATTTCACGAGCATTGCCGAAGCAGGCTTTGATGCCGGATGTGAGGTGGCGGGCTACTGTACACAGGCAGGCTGGCTCATGGACGCCGGATTACTGGATCTGCTATCCGCCTCGCAACCTGCTGACCCTACTCAGGCGGATGGGCAATGGGTACGCACTCAGCATGCCGTACAGACCCTGCTCTCACCGGCCGAGATGGGTGAGTTCTTTAAAGTGATTTTGCTCACCAAAGGCCTACCGGCTGATCTACGCATTCCGGGCTTCTTGCGGAGCGATCGGTCGCATACGCTGTAGCGCGCTTATTACTATTTGTTTCGGCTAGCACCCACGTTATTCGGCGCATCCGCCACCACGGCCTTCAGCCAGTCATTGACGACACCTGCTACGTGATCCCAGTCCCGCTCCAGCATCATGCCGTGGCCCATACCCGGGAAGATCACGGGTTCGACCCCATAGACCTCGGCGGTGTCACACACCTGATTGGCCGGGATGATGTGGTCCAGTTCTGCACCGATAATCAGCTTGGGTACCGGCTTTAGACGCTCCGGTTTGATTAGGTTGAACATGGTCATATCCCAGATGGCGCGTTGCGATTCCATCTGAGATAGCAGCAGGTAACGCTGCAGATCAGTCAGCGAGGCTGGCTGCGCAAAGAGCGCGTCTTTCAGGGCATCGATATCGATGGGGCCACCGGTCATCAACTGGGAGAGATTGCCCAGCATATCGGGGCGTGACCAGAGCAGTGACATCGAACTGGCAATCAGGCCCCGCGGAGGTACCGAGCACATCAGCACCGCTGCGGGAAATTCTTGCTGCTCCAGACATTTCTGCACAACAAAACCACCCATCGAGTGGCCGATCAGCACGGGGGGCTGCCCCAGCTCATCCACCACCTGCAGGACATCATCCACGTAGTGGTCAATGCCCCAGTTACCGAGTTGCTCGTGGCCTTCGCTGCCCCCGTGGCCGCGCACGGATACCGCGTGTGCCGGCCAACCCCGTTCGGCAAACCATTCGAGAAAATGTTCGGACCAGACCCAGGCGGCGGTGAATGCGCCGTGGACAAAGAGCAACGGTGTACGCTTTTTACCCTTGCTCGGGTAACGGCTGATAACTTCCAGGGAGAGGGCGTCGGACACAATGATTCCTTAGCTAAGGTTCCGGATGGCTTCAATACGGGCATCTCGGATGCGCGTGGCAATATGTTCCTGAGTGCGGACGGCCAGTGCAATCGCGCCCGCATCAACGCCCGCGGCCGCATGCTGAATCTGGACCCACCGGCTAACGGTATCCGGTAATGCCCCCAGGAAGGGCAAGGTCGACAACAAACGTTTGAAGCGCTCTGCTCGGCGCAGCCCATCACAACGCTCTAGGGTATTTAGCTGGTCTTCGGCACTCAGCGCATCCGGTTGTAACAAGGCCGTCTTCTGGCCTACCAACAGCAACGCCATATCCCGGCAATCCGTAGGCAGTCGTAACCGTTGAGCTACCTCGTTCACCCGATCAGGTGGGCATTCGGACAACCAAAGCGCAACGCGTTCCGCCATAGGTAGATTGGCGCTTGCCGCTGCATTGAGTCGCCCGTCAACCATCGGCACCGGTGGCAACAGATCGGCGCTGGCACCGCTAGCGGCAAGTTCGGCAAACATCCGCTCGGGCTGCCCGGCCATCAGGCCGCGTGACAGCTCCTGCCAGACCCGCTCGGCCACCAGGTGC
>JACCED011634895.1_pt1 | contig 15526 bp, 10 predicted proteins | sample 7455021 | NCBI WGS metagenome assembly JACCED01 (sample SAMN15323456, study PRJNA562643) | freshwater metagenome | isolation source: river surface water | place: USA:Blue River Watershed | collected 2017-08-19 | reverse complement strand
TTGGGGAATGATGGCGGACCAATCATACAAGCGCCGCGCGCGTGCCCGGCCCGCTTCGCCCATCTGCCGCCGCAGCGCAGCATCCTCGGCCAGGCGGTAGTAAGCATCCGCCGCGGCGGTGACATCCATGGCGATGGCTTGGGAGGTAGCGCGGAGATAGGCGCTATAATCATCCGCGCCCATCTGGTAACGCATGGCAATTCCCTGGCCCTGACCACCCATCACGGTGCGAATGCGAAAGCCCGTGACGCCATCTTCCACCGTGTCACGAAAGCCATCCCAATCCGTGACAACCACAGGCAATCCCGCCGCCATGGCTTCGACTGGCGCGAGGCCATAGGTTTCCTGGATGTTATCGACCGGCAGGGTGAAGATATCCGCCGCCGCCCAGGCCTTGGCGCGGGTTTCGGCATTCTGACCATCCAGCAGGTGCACCGTCACATCCGGGCAGGCCTGTTTTGCGGCATCGGTGAAGGACGGGCGAGAGCCATCGCCTTCGATCCAGCCGGTCAGCAACAAATGCAGCTTGCGACCGCGCCGTTCAGCAGCCTTTTGCAGGGCCAGAAACATCGGCAAGGGCGAGAATTTGGTGGCGTTGGACAGGCGCGCGACCAGGATAATCGCGATATCCTCGGCCCCGATGCCCAATTCCTGGCGATAAGCCATGCCCAGGGCTGGGTCGCGCTGAAAGGCATCGCAATCCACACCAAGCGGGATCATGGGCAGCAGTGGCATGCCAAGGCGCGTTGCCCCCAGGGCGCTTTGCAGATGCAGGGCGTTTTCCTGCAATTGCCGCCGCACCATGCTCTGCACTGCGCGGGAGGTGCAGATGATGGCATCCCAAGGCTGCAACGGCGCGGTCAAACCATGGGCCAGCGCATCCATCACCCGGTCTGTCGCGGTGGTATGCGTCACACCGCAGAGGCTGAAACCGCGTTGCTGCCCAAGCCGCCGACGCCAATAGGCGAAGGATTCAAGCCCGGGCCCCGGCAGGAAAAGCGTTCCGGCTTCCAGCACTGCCTGGGGGGCTTCGAAGCTGGCGGTTTTGGCTGTGATGCCGGGCGCCCGCGCCTTGATTTCGGCGGTGAAGGCTTGGCCTTCCCGGTCATGCAGCAGCAGCCCGACCAGAGTTTCGAGGCCGCCATGGCGGAGCAGGCCATTGAGGAAACTATCCCCCGCCACGCGCCGGCCCAGCATGGCGCGCCCTGAGGAGATATAGCCATCAGCGGCATAAAGAAGGGCTGCAGAGCGGATCATAAGCTCATGTCATCTATTATGAAAATTCAATAATTGAATTAGGGCCGGCAAGCAACTGCCCCGGATTGTGGCAATAGGCTGGTCGGGCTAAGCGGCTTCCCCATGCAGGTTGTGGAAGAACAGGGTCACAAGGTGGCGGCGGTGCCAGGGCCGGAAGGGCCTTTTGCGCTCTATCAGGCACGCGTCCTGGCCGGCGACTTGGCCGCGGATCCGGCGCAGGAAGCGGCGGCGCGGCGCTTGCAGCGGCTCTGGCAGGATTTGAAGGGCTATGATCCGGCGCCGCTGAATGCGGAACCGGCCAAGCCTTCAGGGCTTTTGGGCCGGCTTTTCGGCCGCCAGCCCCAGGCGCCCGCGGCCCCGGCCGCGCCGAAGGGGCTTTATCTGGTGGGCGAGGTTGGCCGCGGCAAATCCATGCTGATGGACCTGTTTTTCGAAACGGCCGAGGTGCCGCGCAAGCAAAGGCTGCATTTCCACGCCTTCATGCAGCAGGCCCATCGCCGCATCCATGGCTGGAAGCGGGCCCATGGCGATACCGCCGACCCCATCCCACCCCTGGCCGATTCGGTCGCGGCGGATGCGGCCCTGCTCTGTTTTGACGAATTCCAGGTGCATGACATTGCCGATGCCATGATCCTGGGCCGGCTGTTTGAGGCGCTTTTTGCCCGCGGCACGGTGATGGTGGCGACCTCCAACACCGCGCCGGATGATTTATTCAAGGGCCAGCCCGGGCGGGATGCCTTCCTGCCCTTCATTGCGCTGATCAAGCAGCGTGTTGAGGTGCTGCCACTCGCCGCCCAGCGGGATTACCGGCGGGAGCGGATCCGCAACCTGCCAACCTGGCATGTGCCGGCGGATGGGCGGGCGGAACGCGCCCTGGATGCGGCTTTTGCGGCCTTGAGTGGTGAGGCCCAGGGCCAGCCCCGGCGCCTCGCGCTGCTTGGCCGGGTGATCGACATCCCCTCGGAAGCCCGCGGGGTGGCGCGTTTTGATTTTGACCAGCTCTGTGGTCGGCCCTTGGGCCCGGCGGATTATTTGGCCATTGCCAATGCCTTCCACAGCCTGGTGGTGGATGGCATCCCACGCCTGGGGCCGGAGAATTTCGACAAGGCGCGGCGCTTCATCACCTGCGTCGACACGCTTTATGAACATCGCTGCAAATTGGTGGCGAGTGCCGAGGCGAGCCCCGACCAGCTTTATGAACGGGGCACCAATGCGGCCATGTTCGAAAGGACCGCGTCCCGGCTTGAGGAGATGCAAAGCCAGGATTACCGGGCGCTGCCGCATCTGGGCACCGGCCTGCCGGGTTAGGGCGCTTTGCCCAGGCAGGGTTTGGGCGGTGGCATGCTCGTTTCGGTGAAAATATAAAATTTAGAATGGCTTAAGCGGTTGCGGGCGGTGTGGTCCCCCGTGCCTGGACCGGAAGGCGGTATGGGCACGGCGCTGTGGTTGTTTTGGGCGTTGGCGCTTTGCTTTGAGGCGCCGCCGCCTTGCCGCGTCGGGCCTTCGGGGCTAGGAAGCGCAAGTTTTCCAGACAAGGCAAGGATGCGTTATGGCCCGCAAGAAGATCGCGCTGATCGGCGCCGGCAATATCGGTGGTACTCTGGCTCATTTGATCGGGCTCAAGGAGCTCGGCGATGTGGTGATGTTCGATGTGTTTCCGGGCGTTGCCGCTGGCAAGGCGCTCGACATCATGCAATCCGGCCCGGTTGATGGGTTTGATTCGCACATGGTTGGCACGGGCGATTACGCCGCGATTGCCGGTTCCGATGTGGTGATTGTGACCGCTGGCTTCCCGCGTATGCCGGGCATGAGCCGCGATGATCTGGTGGCCAAGAATGCTGGCGTGATCGCGCAAGTGGCCGAAGGCATCAAGAACCATTGCCCGAACGCCTTTGTGATCGTGATCACCAACCCGCTTGATGCGATGGTTTGGGTGATGCGCGAAAAATCCGGCCTGCCGCATAACAAGGTTGTTGGCATGGCGGGCGTGCTCGATTCGTCGCGCTTCCGACTCTTCCTGGCGCAGGAATTCAATGTTTCGGTCGAAGACGTCACCGCCTTCGTGCTGGGTGGCCATGGCGATACCATGGTGCCGCTGACCCGTTATTCCACCGTTGCCGGCATCCCCGTGCCCGATCTGATCAAGATGGGCTGGACGACGCAGGAAAAGATCGATGCCATCGTGGCGCGCACCGCCAATGGCGGCGGCGAAATCGTGAAATTGCTGGAACGCGGCAGCGCCTTCTACGCGCCGGCGGCTTCTGCCATTGCGATGGCGGAAAGCTACCTGAAAGACAAGAAGCGCGTGCTGCCCTGCGCTGCCTGGCTCACGGGCCAATATGGCATCAAGGATCTTTATGTCGGCGTGCCGGTCGTGATTGGCGCGGGCGGCATTGAACGTATTGTCGAAATTGAACTGAACGCGGCTGAAAAGTCTGCCTTCGACAAGAGCTGCGCCGCGGTGCAGGAATTGATCGAAGCATCGCGCAAGCTGGTAGGCTGACAAGCTGGGGGCCAGGCCATGCCTGGCCCTTTTCGCATCCGGTCCGGAGGAATTCTGCATGAATATCCATGAATATCAGGCGAAGGAGTTGCTGCGGCGCTACGGCGTTGCGGTGCTCGAAGGCCATGTCGCCTGGAATGCCGAAGAGGCCGCCGCTGCGGCAGCCAAGCTTCCCGGGCCGGTTTATGTGGTGAAGTCGCAAATCCATGCCGGTGGGCGCGGCGCGGGTCGCTTCAAGGAAGACCCGAATGGCAAGGGCGGCGTGCGCGTCGTGAAATCAGCCGCCGATGTAAAGGCCGCTGCGGATGCCATGATCGGCAAGACATTGGTGACGAAGCAGACCGGCCCGGCCGGCAAGCTCGTCTCCCGCGTTTATATCGAAGATGGCTGCGATATCGCGCGTGAGCTTTACCTTGGCTTGCTGGTGGACCGTGCGACGTCGCGGCTTACCATCATGGCCTCCACCGAAGGTGGCATGGAGATCGAGGAGGTGGCGGAAAACCACCCCGAAAAGATCCTGAAGGTCGCGATTGACCCGGCTTCGGGTGTCTCCGGCTTCCATGCGCGCAAGCTCGCCTTCGGGCTTGGGCTTACGGGCAAGCAGGTTTCGTCCTTCACGAAATTCGTGCTGGCGCTTTATGGCGCCTTTGTCGAACTCGATTGCGCCATTGTTGAAATCAACCCGCTGGTCGTGACCGGCGGTGGCGAGATTGTCGCGCTGGATGCCAAGGTGTCCTTCGATGACAATGCCCTGTTCCGCCATAAGGATCTGGAAGCGCTGCGTGATGACAGCGAAATGGATCCGAAGGAATTGGACGCGGTCAAGAACGACCTGAATTACGTCGCGCTGGATGGTGAGATCGGCTGCATGGTCAATGGCGCGGGCCTGGCCATGGCGACGATGGATATCATCAAGCTTTACGGCTCCAGCCCGGCGAACTTCCTGGATGTGGGCGGCACGGCAACGGCGGCGCGCGTGACGGAAGCCTTCCGCATCATCACCTCGGACGCCAATGTGAAGGCCATTCTGGTCAATATCTTCGGCGGCATCGCGAAATGCGACATGATCGCCACGGGCATTGTGGAAGCGACCAAGACGCTTTCCTTGAAAGTGCCCTTGGTGGTGCGGCTTGAAGGCACCAATGTCGATCTCGGCAAGAAGATCCTGGCCGATAGCGGGCTTGCCATCATTCCCGCCGATAATCTTGCCGATGCGGCGAAGAAAGTCGTCGCTGCCGTGAAGGGGGCCTGAACCATGGCTGTTCTCGTTGACGCCAATACCCGCGTGATGACCCAGGGCTTCACCGGCTCACAGGGTACCTTCCATGCCGAACAGGGCATTGCCTATGGTTCGACCTATGTCGGTGGCGTGACGCCGGGCAAGGGCGGCACCACCCATATCGGCCTGCCGGTATTCGATACCGTGGCGGAATGCGTGGCGGCGACCCGGGCCAATGCGTCGGTCATTTACGTGCCGCCGCCCTTCGCTGCGGACGCCATTCTGGAAGCGATTGATGCGGAAGTGCCGCTGATCATCTGCATCACGGAAGGCATTCCGGTGCTGGATATGGTCAAGGTGAAGCGCGCGCTGGATGGTTCCAAATCCCGCCTGATCGGGCCGAATTGCCCGGGCGTCATCACGCCGGGTGCCTGCAAGATCGGCATCATGCCGGGGCATATCCATAAGCCTGGGTCTGTTGGCATCGTCTCCCGTTCTGGCACGCTGACCTATGAAGCGGTGGCGCAAACCACGGCCGCCGGGCTTGGGCAGTCCAGCTGCGTCGGCATTGGCGGTGACCCGGTGAAGGGCATGGACTTCATTGAAGTGCTGGAAATGTTCCTGGCCGACCCCGATACGAAATCCATCGTCATGATCGGTGAAATCGGTGGTCAGTCGGAAATTCTGGCGGCCGAGTTCCTGAAGCGCGAGAATTTCGCCCCCGGCAAGCCGAATAAGCCGGTGGTGGGCTTTATTGCCGGTGCCACGGCCCCTCCCGGCCGGCGCATGGGCCATGCCGGGGCGGTGATTTCCGGTGGCGCGGATACCGCGGAAGCCAAAATGGCCGCCATGAAAGCGGCCGGGATTCACGTTGCGGATAGTCCTTCTGCGCTAGGCTCCACCATGGTCAAGGCGCTTGGTGGCTGATTGGTAACCCAGGGTTGAAAAACGGGGGTGCCAGAAACGCCCAAGGCACCCTATGCTGCTGTCCCGGCCGTTGCCGGGGCAGCTTGAAGCTACAAGAAGACAAGGCCGCCAGCATAGGCAATGCTCGGTGGCGGGGAGAAGGTTGATGGCCGGAGTGGACATTATCGCAACCGCGATGACGGGGGCGAATGCTGCTTATCTTGCTGACCTCTATGCCAGATGGACGGAAAACCCCGGAAGTGTGGACCCCACCTTCGCGGAGCTCTTTGCTTCCTTGAATGACGAAGCGCGGGCGGTCCTGATGGATGCTTCCGGCGCTTCCTGGGCGCCGCGCATCCGGGGCGCCTTCGGGCCTGATCCGGAAAAGCCCGCCCCCGCCAAAGGTGCCAAGCCAGGTGCGGCGGACCCGGAAGCCACGCGCCGCGCAGTGCTTGATTCGATCCGCGCCCTGATGCTGATCCGCAGCTACCGCGTGCGTGGCCATCTGGAAGCGCGGCTTGATCCGCTCGGCCTGCATGTGCCGAAGCCGCATCCGGAACTCGATCCGAAAACCTATGGCTTCACGGATGAGGATTTGGATCGGCCGATCTTCCTTGATTTCGTGCTGGGCAAGGAAACCGCGACGCTGCGGGAAATTCTGGCCATCTGCCGCGCTTCCTATTGCGGTTCGATCGGCGTGGAATTCATGCATATCCAGGATCCGGAACAGAAATCCTGGATCCAGCGCCGGATTGAAGGCGCGCCCTGGATGGGGGCTTTTGACGCCACGCAGAAGAACCAGATTCTGCAACAATTGACCGAAGCTGAAGGGTTTGAAGCCTTTTGTGCGCGCAAATTCGTCGGCACCAAGCGCTTTGGCCTGGAAGGTGGGGAAGCCACCATCCCCGCGGTGCAGGCAGTCATTGAAACCGCTGCCAAGCATGGCGCGCGGGAAATTGCCATCGGCATGGCGCATCGCGGCCGGCTCAATATGCTGGTCAATGTCGTCAAGAAATCCTTCACCCAGGTGTTTTCGGAATTCAAAGGCAATTCCAGCAATCCCGATGACATCGAAGGTTCAGGTGATGTGAAGTATCACCTGGGTACCAGCACCGATATCGAAATCGCCGGGAACAAGGTTCATTTGTCGCTGCAACCCAACCCGTCGCATCTGGAAGCGGTGGATCCGGTGGTGGCGGGCAAGGTGCGGGCGCGCCAGGATATGGCGGGCGATACCAAGGGGCGGCGTTCCGTCATGGGCATTCTGCTCCATGGCGATGCGGCTTTTGCCGGCCAGGGCGTGGTCTATGAAACGCTCGCGATGAGCCAGCTGATCGGGTATCGCACCGGCGGTACGGTGCATATCGTGACCAATAACCAGATTGGATTCACCACCGTTCCGGCACATGCCTATTCCGGTCTTTATTGCACCGATGTCGCGAAATCCGTCCAAGCGCCGATCCTGCATGTGAATGGCGATGACCCTGAAGCGGTGGTGTTCTGTTCGCGGCTCGCTTCCGAATTCCGCATGGTGTTTGGCGCGGATGTAGTGCTGGATATCGTCTGCTATCGCCGCCATGGCCATAATGAAAGCGACGAACCGGCCTTCACCCAGCCGCAAATGTATAGCCGCATCCGCGAATTGCGTACGACGCGGACGCTTTATGCCGATCGCTTGGCGCAGGAAGGCTCCGTGCCGGCGGAATCCTCCAAGGCGATGCTGGATGCCTTCAATGCGCGTCTGGAAGAAGCCTTCGAAGCCTCTCAATCCTTCCGCCCGAACAAGGCGGATTGGCTGGAAGGCCATTGGTCCGGCTTGCGCCCGGCGGGTTCGACCGATGAGGCGGAGCAGCTTGAAGCAACCTCGGTCGCGCCTGAAGTTCTGAAGGAAGTGGGTGAGGCGCTTTCCCGTGTACCGGCGGATTTCGGCGTCAATCCCAAGATCGCGCGGCAATTGGAACAGAAGCGCCAGGCGATTGAAACGGGCGAAGGCATTGATTGGGCAACCGGTGAGGCGCTGGCCTTCGGATCCTTGCTGCTGGAAGGCCACCGTGTGCGCCTTTCGGGTGAGGATGTGCAGCGCGGCACCTTCAGCCATCGCCACGCGGTGCTGATCGATCAGGCGAGCCAGGCGGAATACACGCCGCTCAATAATATCCGCGCCGGTCAGGCCAAGTTCGAAGCCTTCAATTCATTGCTCGCGGAATTTGGCGTGCTTGGCTTCGATTACGGCTATTCGCTGGCCGATCCCAAGACGATGGTGCTGTGGGAAGGCCAGTTTGGTGACTTCGCCAATGGCGCGCAGGTGATCATCGATCAGTTCATCGCGTCTGGTGAGACCAAATGGCTCCGCATGTCGGGCTTGGTCATGTTGCTGCCGCATGGCTATGAAGGGCAGGGGCCGGAACATTCCTCCGCCCGGTTGGAGCGGTATTTGCAGCTTTGCGCTGAGCGCAATATGCGCGTGTGCAACTTCACGACGCCGGCCAATTACTTCCATGCGTTGCGCCGGCAGATGAAGGCGAATTATCGCAAGCCCTTGGTGGTCATGACGCCGAAATCCCTGCTGCGCCACAAGCTGGCCGTCAGCAATTTGTCTGAATTCGGCCCAGGCAGCGGCTTCCGGCATGTGATTGACGAGGTGGACAAGATCGCGCCGCCCAAGAAGGTACGTCGCGTCGTGCTTTGCACCGGCAAGGTCTATTATGATTTGCTGCAGGAACGCCGCGACAAGGGCATCAAGGATGTCGCGATTGTGCGCCTGGAACAGCTCTACCCCTTCCCGAAGATCAGCCTGCCGCCGGTGCTGGCGCAATACACCAATGCCGAAGTGGTCTGGTGCCAGGAAGAACCGGAAAACATGGGCGCTTGGACCTTTGTCGATCGCAAGATCGAAGCGGTTCTGAAAACCTTGGACATCAAGGCGAAGCGCCCCGATTACGTCGGCCGCGAGGAAGCGGCGAGCCCCGCCACCGGCCTCGCCAAAGTGCATCAACAACAACAGGAAGCATTGGTGCGCACGGCCCTTGGCGGCTGAGCAGCATCGGTTTTGGAACGGAATAAGCGATGACCGATATTGTCGTGCCCAGCCTGGGCGAAAGCGTTGCCACCGCCACTGTCGCGCGTTGGTTGAAGCAAGCCGGTGAGGCCGTGGCGGCGGATGAGCCGTTGGTGGAACTCGAAACCGATAAGGTAACGGTTGAAGTGAATGCGCCGGTGGCCGGTGTGATTGCCGCCATCGCCGCTGACGCCGGCGCTGAAGTCGCGCCGGGTGCGGTGCTGGGCAGCATTCAGGCCGGTGCCGCTGCCGCGGCCAAGCCTGCGGCCGCCGCTGCACCTGCGCCAGCCGCGAAGCCGGCTGCGGCGCCTGCACCCGCACCCGCTGCCGCTTCAGGCCATGCGCCGATGCCTGCCGCTGCCAAGATGATGGCCGAAACCGGCGCCAGCGCCGCGGCGATTGGCGCGGGTACGGGCAAGGATGGGCGCATCACCAAGGGCGATGTGCTGGCCTATCTGGCGCAACCCGCCGCCGCGCCGGCCGCTGCCGCGCCCAAGTCGCCGCGTGCGCCGGAACATGGCGAAGAACGCGTGAAGATGACACGGCTGCGTGCCACCATCGCGCGTCGCTTGAAGGAAGCGCAGAATACAGCCGCGATGCTGACCACCTTCAATGAGGTGGATATGTCGGCTGCCATGGCGCTCCGTTCCGAATACCGCGACGCTTTTGAAAAGCGCCATGGCGTGAAGCTTGGCTTCATGTCCTTCTTCGTGAAGGCCTGCATTGCCGCGCTGAAGGAATTCCCGGCCGTCAATGCGGAAATTGATGGCGATGAGATCGTCTATAAGAACTTCGTCCATATGGGCATCGCGGTGGGCGGGCCTTCGGGCCTAGTGGTGCCGGTGCTGCGCAATGCGGATACGATGGGCTTTGCCGAAATTGAAAAGCGCATCGGCGAATTCGGCAAGCGTGCACGTGATGGCGCCTTGAAGCTTGAAGAATTGGCCGGTGGTTCCTTCACCATCACCAATGGCGGCATTTACGGGTCCTTGATGTCCACGCCGATCTTGAACCCGCCGCAATCGGGCATTCTTGGCATGCACAAGATCCAGGATCGCCCCATGGCGATTGGCGGCAAGATCGAAATCCGCCCGATGATGTATATCGCCCTGTCCTATGACCACCGCATTGTGGATGGCAAGGAAGCCGTCAGCTTCCTGGTGCGCGTCAAGGAAAGCATCGAAGACCCGCGGCGCTTGATGCTCGATATTTGATGAGTTCCAAGGGCGGTCGCGCCTGATCTGCGGGAGTAGATCAGGTGCTATGTACCTGGCTTGGTAGAGCGGGAGGGCTTGTCCCTCCCGTTTCTTTTTCAGTCGATGCTCAGTTTCAGCTTCGCTACCATACGTTCTTCATAAACAGCCCGATCCCGTGCGAAGGCGGTATAAGCCGCAGGGCCCAGATATTCATTGGGTAGATCATTTTTCTTCATATATTCCTGCACCAAGGGGTGGTGCTGTGTTTTCTTGAAGGCCTGATGCAGAAATTCCGTGATTTCCGGGTCCATGCCTTTGGGGCCGGTAATCCCATAGGGCGATGTCACGGTCATGCCATAGCCAAGATCAAGCAAGGTTGGCGCATTCGGGAAAGCCGCCAGGCGTTCCCGTGTCCAGACCGCGAGCAAACGCATTTGCCCCGCTTCAACATTAGGGGCCCAGGAATTCGAATTGGCGATACAATCGATCTGCCGAGCCAATAGCGCAGTGATATTTTCCGACGTGCCGCGATAGGGCACATGGATCATTTCAACGCCTTCCTTTTCGCAAAGTTCTTCCATTGCCAGGTGGTTGGATGTGGCAATGCCCGATGTGCCATAGGTTAATTGCCCAGGCCGGCGCCGGGCTTCGGCGAACATTTCCTTGAGCGTATTCCACCCTGAGGCGGGATGCACGACATGGCCAAAGATAAAGCCTGTCTGTTGCATGATGTAGGTGAAGTCATTGACCGGATCCCAGGTCGGGCGCTTGGTCAGGAAGGGATGGCGGATGACCGAAAGATGATGATGCGCCAGCGTATAGCCATCTGGCCGTGCTTGTGTGAGCAATTGCTGTGCGGCCAGGGTGCCGCGCGCACCCGGACGATTTTCGATGATGATCGTCTGACCATGTTCCTGCTGAAACAATTCAATCTGAAGGCGCATGAAACCATCAAGCAGCCCGCCAGGCGCCCAAGGGATCAGGAAGCGTATCGGCCTATTCGGAAATCGGCCCTGACCCAGCGCGGGCGCCGCCAGAAGGCTGGTGCCGGCGGCGATTAGTGATCGGCGTGGGAGAGTGATCATCAGCTACCTCCTCAACCATCCAATGTCAGGCCAAGGCGCCGCACCATGGTTTTTTCGTATTCGACGCGGTCAAGGATGAAGCGCCGATAGGAATCCGTGTCTTGATACACCAAGGGCATATCAAATTGTGCCCGGATGCGGGTGTTTTCCGGGCTGAACAGCGCGTCCTTCATCGCATCATGCAAAACGCGCACAATGCCCGGGTCCATGCCTTTGGGGCCGCTCACGCCATAAGGCGAAGCGACCACCAGATCATATCCAAGCTCCTTCAAGGTTGGGATATTCGGGAAGCGCGGCGCGCGTTCCGCGCTCCAGACCGCAAGGGCGCGCATCTGGCCGGCTTCCACATTGGGTGCCCAGGTGGAACTGTCGCAGATCATATCGACCTGGCCCGAAAGCACGGCGGTGACCCCTTCATTAGCGCCACGGAAGGGCACATGGGTCAGGCTGATTTTCTCAAGCTCCTGAATGGTTTCCATGGCCAGATGGTTGGTCGTGCCGATGCCGCTGGTGGAATAGGTGAGCTTGCCGGGATTGGCCCGTGCATAGGCCAGCAGATCCTGCCAGGATTTGAGCGGGCTATCCGCCTTCACGGCAGTGCCAAACAGCCAGCCCGTCATGCCGATGATATGCGTGAAATCGCCAATCGGGTCCCAGCCTGGCGTTTTCATCATCCAGGGACGGCGCAGCACCGAAAGATGCATTTGCGTGAGGGTATAGCCATCTGGCCGCGCCTGTTGCGCCACTGTCAGGGGGCCAAGCGTGCCCCCGGCGCCGGGGCGATTCTGGACCACCATGGGTTGGCCGAGCGCCTTGCCGGCGATTTCCGCGATGGAACGCAGCTGCGCATCCGCCGAACCGCCTGCTGGCCAGGGAACGACCAGCTGAATCGGGCGTTCCGGGAAGCGGCCTTGCGCCAGGGCAAGGCTAGGTGCGGCCAAGGCAGCCCCGGTAGCGGCCAGCCAGGCGCGGCGTGTCATGGCATGATGTCGTATCATTATCCTATCCTCCCCACGGCGCGTCTGCCGGCGCCGTTTTCACCCGGGAGGATAGGCGGGAAACCGCCAAAAACCCAAGCCATAATCCATGGCTTGATTGGCCCGCCCGCCCGGTCCAAACATGCTGGTGAAAAGCCAAAGGTTGAGGATGCCTGACCATGAGTGAAGCTTTTGACGTTATCGTGATTGGCGCTGGCCCCGGCGGCTATGTTTGCGCCATCCGCGCCGCGCAATTGGGCATGAAGGTTGCCTGTGTGGAAAAGCGTGAGACGCTGGGCGGTACCTGCCTCAATGTCGGTTGCATCCCATCCAAGGCACTGCTGCAATCTTCCGAATTATACGAAGAAGCCCAGCATAAATTTGCCGATCACGGTGTGGGCGTTGGTGCGGTAAAGCTGGATCTGGCGCGCATGCTGGCGCGCAAGGGCGAAGTGGTTGGCGCCAATGTGAAGGGTGTGGAATTCCTGTTCCGCAAGAACAAGGTCACCTGGCTGAAAGGTGAGGGCAGCATTTCTGCCCCCGGCACTGTCAGCGTCGCCGGCAAGGATTACACCGCCAAGCACATCGTGATCGCGAGCGGGAGTGAGAGCATTCCCCTGCCGGGTGTTGAGGTTGATGAAAAGCAGATCGTCACCTCCACCGGTGGCCTGGAATTGACGGCGGTGCCGAAGCATCTGGTGGTGATCGGCGGTGGCTATATCGGCCTTGAACTCGGCAGCGTCTGGCGCCGGCTTGGGGCGGAAGTGACGGTGGTGGAATTCCTCGATCGTCTGGTGCCCAGCATGGATCTTGAAGTGGGCAAGGCGTTTGAACGCATCTTGGCGAAACAGGGCATCAAAACCAAACTCAAGACCAAGGTCATGGGCGCGGCCACATCGAAAAAAGGTGTCACGCTGAAGCTGGAACCTGCTGCTGGTGGGGCCACGGAAGAACTCAACGCCGATGTCGTGCTGGTGGCGATTGGGCGCCGGCCTTATGTGGCGGGGCTTGGTCTCGACAAGGCTGGTGTCGCTTTGGATGAGCGCGGGCGCATCAAGGTGGATGGCCATTACGCTACCAATGTGGCGGGCATTTACGCCATTGGCGATGTCATCACCGGACCGATGCTGGCGCATAAGGCTGAAGAAGAAGGCGTGGCGCTGGCTGAAATGCTGGCCGGGCAAAAGCCGCATCTCAATTACAATGCGATCCCCGGTGTGGTTTACACATGGCCGGAAGTTGCTTCGGTCGGTGAGACCGAAGAACAACTCAAGGCGCGTGGTGTCCCTTACAAGATCGGCAAATTCCCCTTCACGGCAAATGGCCGCGCCCGCGCCATGGGCGACATGGATGGGTTTGTGAAAATCCTCGCCGATAAGGCAACGGATAAGGTGCTGGGCGCGCATATCATCGGCCCGGATGCGGGCACGCTGATTGCGGAGATGGCGCTGGCGATGGAATTCGGCGCGAGTGCCGAAGATGTCGCGCGCACCTGCCACGCGCATCCTTCCTTGAATGAAGCGGTGAAGGAAGCGGCCTTGGCGGTGGATGGCCGCGCCTTGCATATCTGAAGCCGTGCGGGGACGCAGGGCCTGAATTGCCATCAGGTCCCGAAGAAGCGATCCCCCGCATCGCCAAGCCCCGGTCGGATGTAACCCTGTTCATCCAGTCTTGCATCCACCGCAGCGGTCCAGATCGGCACATCAGGGTGGTTTGATCTGACGCGCTGAATACCCTCGGGCGCGGCGAGCAGGCAGATAAAGCGTAGCTGCCGCGCCCCATGCGCCTTCAGCCGATCCAGCGCGGCAATGGCGGAATTGCCGGTGGCAAGCATGGGGTCCAGCAGAATGACCAAGCGTTCCGCCACATCGACGGGTGCCTTGAAGTAGTATTCATGCGCCTGCAGCGTTTGATGGTCGCGATAGACACCGATATGCGCGACACCGGCTTCCGGCAGCAGCGCCAGCATGCCATCGAGAAACCCGATACCCGCACGCAGGACCGGGGCAAAGATCGGCGGCTTGCCGGCCAGGCTGGGGGCTGAGCAGCGCTCCAGCGGCGTTTCGATTTCACGCGCTTCAAGCGGCAAATCAGCCAGCGCATCAGCCCCAAGCAGCATGGCGATATCCCGCAACAAGCCGCGAAAGGCAGCCGCGCTGCACTGCTTTTCCCGCATACGGGAAAGCTTGTGCTGGATCAGGGGGTGGCCAACCAGATGCAGCATCTCTCCATCCTCCGCTACGGGCGCCGTTTTCGGCCGCCTGGGGGGTGATGGACCGCAAAAAACCAAAACACACGTAACTTATGGTTGATTTTTGTAAAAAATAAACAATCATAAGAATGTGTCCACAACGCTCTTACGCCCTTTGCCATTGCGCCCGCCCCCACTCAGCCGGGGCCGGGTGGCGGTGCTTGGCTTGGGGTATGTCGGGCGCCCCTTGGCCCTGGGCGCCGCTGCCGCGGGGTATGAGGTGCTGGGGTATGACCCGCTGCCCATGGCACGGCAGCAGGCGGAAATGGGGCACCCTGGCCGGTTTCGGGCAACGGGTGATGCTGCGGATCTGCGCGGCGCGGCGATTTGGCTGATTTGCGTGCCAACGCCGCTGGATGCGCGCAGCCAGCCGGATCTTTCGGCGGTCCGGCAGGCGCTCAGCATCGCGGTGCGCTTTTTGGCGCCGGGGGCTTTGGTTTGCCTTGTATCCACCTGCCAACCAGGCGCGACCAATGGATTATGCCGCGCCATGCTGACCGAAGCGGGCTGGCAGATCGGGCGCGATGTGTTCCTTGCGGTTTCGCCGGAACGGGAAAACCCCGGTCCACATGCCGCGCCATTGCGCAGCATTCCGCGGCTTCTGGGCGCCACGGACCCGGCTTCGCTCCGCCGTGCCTTGGGTTTTTGGCGCCATCTGGTCGATCAGATTGAGGTTGTCGGCAGCCCTGAGGTCGCCGAATGCGCCAAGCTTTTGGAAAACACCTATCGGCTGGTGAATATCGCGCTGATGGATGAACTCCATGCGGCCTTTACCGCGCTTGGGGTCGCGACACGCGATGTGGTGGCGGCAGCAGCGACCAAACCCTTTGGCTTTTCGCCCTTCTGGCCGGGGCTTGGCGCGGGCGGGCATTGCATTCCGGTGGACCCGGCCTTTTTGCAAATGGAAGCGATGCGCGCGGGTGCGCCATCCGCTTTGCTCGCCAAGGCCATGGCACGCAATCGCGGGCGTGTGGCGCGCGTCATGGCACAGATCCGCGCGCGGCTGGGTGAAGATCTTGAAGGCAAGCGCGTGTTGGTCGCGGGCGTGACCTACAAGCCCGATGTCGCGGATTT
>JACCED011876876.1_pt1 | contig 15531 bp, 13 predicted proteins | sample 7455021 | NCBI WGS metagenome assembly JACCED01 (sample SAMN15323456, study PRJNA562643) | freshwater metagenome | isolation source: river surface water | place: USA:Blue River Watershed | collected 2017-08-19 | reverse complement strand
GACCCGCGCCGCATCACCTGGAAACGCGTGGTGGACATGAATGACCGCGCGCTGCGCGACATCGTGGTCGGTGCCGGCGGCACGGCCAACGGCTTCGTGCGCCAGGATGGCTTCGACATCGTGGTCGCTTCCGAAGTGATGGCCATCTTCTGCCTCGCGACCTCGGTGCAAGACTTGAAAAAGCGCCTGGGCGACATCGTGGTCGGCTACACGCGCGACCTCAAGCCCGTGCATGCGCGCGACCTGAACGCGCATGGCGCGATGACGGTGCTGCTGAAAGACGCGCTGAAACCCAACCTGGTGCAGACGCTGGAAAACAATCCGGCCTTCGTGCACGGCGGCCCGTTCGCCAACATCGCGCACGGCTGCAACTCCGTGATCGCCACACAGAGCGCGCTGAAGCTGGGTGACTACGTGGTGACCGAAGCCGGTTTCGGTGCCGACCTCGGCGCCGAGAAATTCATCGACATCAAGTGCCGCAAGGCGGGCCTGAAGCCGGCCGCATGCGCGCTGGTCGCCACCATCCGCGCGCTGAAGTACCACGGCGGCAAGGATGTGAAGGAACTCAATACCGAAGACCTGGACGCGCTGAAGAAAGGCCTGGTCAACCTCGAGCGCCATGTCGAGAACGTGACCAAGAATTACGGCCTGCCCTGCGTGGTGTCGATCAACCGCTTCACGGCCGACACCGATGCCGAGATCGCAATGGTCACCGACCGCATGCACGCGCTGGGCGTGAATGTGGTGCTGGCCGAGCATTGGGCCAAGGGCGGCGCCGGCGCCGAAGCGCTGGCCCACGAGATCGTTCGCCTGGCCGAGCAAGGCTCGGGTCCGAAGTTCGTCTATGACGACCATGACTCGCTGTGGGACAAGATGAAGAAGGTCGCAACCAGGATTTATGGTGCTGCCGACATCAGCGCCTCGGCCAAGGTGAAGCAACAGCTGCAGGCCTGGGAAGATGCCGGTTACGGCCACTATCCGATCTGCGTCGCCAAGACCCAATCGTCGTTCTCGACCGACCCGACGCTGCGCGGCGCGCCCAGCGGCCATATCGTGAACATTCGCGAAGTGCGTCTCGCTGCCGGCGCGCAATTCATTGTGATGATCTGCGGCGACATCATGACCATGCCAGGCCTGCCCAAGGTGCCGAGCGCGGTCAAGATCGACATCGACGACAACGGCAAGATCGTCGGCCTGTTCTGACATCCCGGATAACGAAGGAAGCACCATGCGCGCTGTCGTCTACACCAGCAAAGGCCCGGCGGCCGAAGTTCTGAAGATCGTTGACAAGCCGCTGCCCGAGCCCGGCCCGGGCGAGGTGCGCGTCAAGGTTGCCTTCAGCGGTGTCAATCCTTCGGACGTGAAATCGCGCTCGGGCATTGCCGCGCGCACCGGCGGCTATCCGGAAGTGACGCCGCACAGCGACGGCTCCGGCGTCGTCGACAATATCGGCGCCGGTGTCGATGCCGCACTGCTGAACCAGCGTGTCTGGATGTTCAATGCGCAATGGGAGCGCCCATACGGCAGCTGCGCCGAATATGTCGCACTGCCAGCGTCGCAGGTGGTGCCCTTGCCCGAGGGCGTGTCCTTCGAAACGGGCGCATCGATCGGCATCCCGCTGATGACGGCCATGCATGCGGTGCAAAGCTGTGGCAGCCTGCTCGGCAAAACCGTGCTGGTGCCTGGCGCGGCCGGCAGCGTGGGCTTTTATGTGACGCAACTGGCCTCGATGGCTGGCGCGCGCGTGATCGCCATCGTCAGCAGTGACGAGAAGGCGAAGCTGGCACGCGAAAATGGCGCCACCGACACCATCAATTACAAGACCGAAGACCTGGTTGCGCGCGTACAGGCGCTGACGAAAACCAATGACGGCAGTACTGGCGCAGATTTCATCATCGACATGGATGCCGCGGCGCATGCGCCGCACTATGGCAGCCTGCTGCGTTTCGGTGGCAAGGCCGTCATCTATGGCACCAACAGCCCGCAGGTGGCGATGCCGTTCGGCCCGATGATCCTCGGCTTCGTCAGCCTCTACTACTTCATCGTCTACAAGCTGCCGCAGCCGCTGCTGCGCGAAGTACTCGACGGCGTGTCGGCAGCACTCGCGCGGCCCGGCTTCCGTCATCCGACCGTCGCAATCCATGCGCTGGAAGCGGTGGCCGCGGCGCACGAGCAAGTCGAGCGCGGCGCGAATGCGAAGGTACTGGTTCGCCCCTGAACGGCAACAGCGGCCCACCGGGCGCTGACAATGGCAGGACGGCCATGACAAGTTTCAGCGATCACTTCGGCAAAGTCGCGGGACGCTACGCCGATTTCCGTCCCACCTACCCTGCCGCACTTTTCGACTGGCTGGCAGGTCAATGCAGCACCCATGCGCTGGTGTGGGACTGCGGCTGCGGCAATGGGCAAGCTTCGGTCGCACTGGCCGCGTATTTCCGGCATGTGCATGCCACCGACGCGAGTGCCGGCCAGATCGAACATGCAACGACGCATCCAAACGTCAGCTATGCGGTGGCTCCGGCCAGCGCCAGCGGTCTGCCGAATGCATCAGTCGACCTCGTTACCGTCGCCCAGGCCCTGCACTGGTTCGCCGACGACAGCTTCTATGACGAAGCCAAACGCGTGCTGAAGCCCGACGGCCTGCTGGCCGCGTGGAGCTACGGCATGATCGTGGTCGATGGCGATGCGGTGAATGACGCGATCCAGCACTTCTACCATCAGGTAATCGGTCCCTACTGGCCGCCCGAGCGGCGTCATGTGGAGACGGGTTACCGCGAACTGCCCTTCCCGTTTGCGCGCATCGCCACGCCGCCGCTGGCCATGCAGGTGGCATGGCCGCTCGCGCAATTGCTCGGGTATCTGGGTTCGTGGTCGGCGTCTGCGCGCTATCGGGAGGCTACCGGGCAGGATGCGGTCGAAGCGCTGGGCATGGTACTACGCGATTGCTGGGGGGATCCGGCGCAGGCGCGCACCGTGTCGTGGCCGCTGGCGATACTTGCAGGGCGCGTCTGACTGGCCACAGCCGGCGCGCCCCCGTGCAGTCGCCGCTCAGGCCGCAATGCCGATGATGACGCTGGACGGCTCGAAACCTGCGACCACTGCATCGCCCTGCTTCAGGCTCAACGCATCGACGGCCGCATTCGGCAAGGTGCCCACCAGTTCCATGCCGCCGTCGAGCATCACTGCAACCTCCGAGGTGTGCTCGCCGCGTATCACCGTATGCGCAACGCCCGCGAACGCGTTCTTCGTTGTCGCGCGCGCAGCCTGCTGTGCAGGCAAATCGATACTGACCGAAGAAGCCTTGACCAGCGCGAACACCTTCGCGCCGATATCGAGCTGCAGCTCGCGACAGCTGCCGTGCGTGATCGATGCGGTGAGCAGCTGACTGCCATTGACCATGATGCCCAGCTCGTCATTGACCGGCCCCGACACGATGGACACGATGATGCCGGGGAACTGGTTGCGCGCACTGGTCTTCATCGCGATCTCGTTGGCCAGCGCATAGTCATTCGACAGCCCCTGCGCGAGCTTGTTGAGGCGGCCAATGAAGCGCTGGTGTTCATCCTGAATCAGCGTGAAGTTGCGCAGCAGCTGGCGGCCGCGCTCGGTCAGCGTCGTGCCGCCACCGCCCTTGCCGCCCGCATGGCGCTCGATCAGCGTGCCGCCCGACAGTGCGGCCATCTGGTCGATCGCATCCCACGCCCCCTTGTAGCTGTAGCCGGCCAGCTTGGCGGCGCGGGTGAGGTTGCCCAGCTTGTCGATCTGGCGCAGCAGCGCGATGCGCTTGGGATTGGCGAGCGTCGCGTCTCCGACCCGTATGGTCAGCTCCGCATGCAGCGCGAAATCGCGATCGGACATGGCCTCACTCCGTATTTATTGCCTGACAACATCATAGTCGGTTTGACATGCAAAATGAAGCCGGGTAAATTTCGCATGAAAATATAGACAGGTTTATTTTGATTCAACCGCCTTTTCGCCGATCGAACGGCGTTTTTTGCGCCATCAACATATATCCAAGCATATTTAAAAGCCGCGTATTCAAGCACCCTGTATTGAGGAGATTCGCCGTGAGCACCCGCTTCCCCGCCCCCGCCCGTCTTGCCGCCCTGCTGGCAGCCGCGCTGTGCACAAACCTGATGCCGGCGCACGCCGGCGATGACGTGAAGGTACTGCTGGAGCTGCTGCTCGAGAAAGGCATCATCACCCAGGCCGAGTACGACGCCAAGATCAGGAAGGCGCAGGAGATCGAAGAGATACGGGCGTTCAACGAGGCGCAAGACGTGCGCCGCCTTGCGAAGGAAGCCGAGGCGCGCGCCGAGACCGAGCGCAAGTTCAAGACCCAGATCTACGGGCAGGTGTCGGCCGGCTGGTATCAGGCATCGAACATGACTTCGTCGAACCTGGACGCCAACGGCATGAGCGACCAGCCCAAGGGCAACAATCGTGTCGGCCTGAAGGTGACCCGCGAGCTCGACGGCGACGTATCAGCCATGATCACGCTGGAATCAAACTTCTCGGCACGCACCGGCGCCGTCGGCCGCGACGCCGCTGGTTATGGCGTCGCCAACTCAGGAGCCACCACTGCCGCATTCCTGGACCGCGAAGCGAATGTTCGCCTGATCTCGAAAACCTACGGTACCGCCATCCTTGGCCGTGGCCCGACTCTACAGAACGACCTCAGCAGTGCGTTTGATGCACGCGATAACTGGAACTTTGGCGGCCTCAAGCCCATCGGCCGCTATGTGGGCTTTCAAAGCGCGTCCGGCGTCAACCGCTCGGACAAGATGTTCCGCTACATTTCGCCGGCTTTCAATGGCTTCAACCTCGACGTCGCAGTCGGTTTCGGCGGTGTGCCCGGCAATGATGAAATCGGTGGCAGTTCGCATATCGGCGGCCGCTACAAGAACGGCAATTTCGAAGCAGGCTACAACCATGCGGAAGTGAAGATCGCCACCAGCAGCACGCCCAACTCCCAGGCGCGCGTGAACAACCGGGTCGACTTCTTCGCCGCAAAGTACAAGTTCGACAAGCTGACCCTCAATGGCGGTTACGTCCAGACCCGCAACCCGTCGCTGGCGTCCGGCGGCAGCTTCGATACCACCAGGACCGGCGGCAAGGTCAGCGCCGATACCTGGTTCACGGGCGCGGTCTACCAGTTGACGCCGATGCTGAGCTGGAACCTCGGCTATTACGAGGTCAGCGACAAGACAGCGCAGACGGCGCAAAACCAGAACAACGGACTCAGCATGTGGGCGACGGGCGTCATGTACGCGCCGTACAAGGATTGGACATTCTTTGCAGATTACGTGACTGCCTCTCGTCAGGCAGGCGCTACGGGCGCTTTCACGATCTATGACAAATGGATTCCCGACACCACCAACACCAGCGGCTATGCCGAGAGCAAGACCAGCCAGGCTGGCATCTCTGTTGGCGCACAATTCAAGTTCTGACCGAGCGCACCACGAAGGAAAGTACCGCATGAAATTCCACCAGCCACTGAGCATCCTCGCATCACTGCTGTTTGCCACCTCGCTGCAGGCTGCTGAAGTCAAGGTCGCAGTCGCGGCCAACTTCGCGCAGCCCATGAAAGACATCGCGATCGAATTTGAAAAGGACACCGGGCACAAGCTCACCTTGACACAAGGCGCCACCGGAAAGTTTTACGCACAGATCAGCAATGGCGCACCCTTCGAAGTTTTGCTGTCCGCCGATGATGAGACGCCAACCAAACTGATCAAGGAAGGCAAGGCAGTCGGCCATTCGCAATTCACGTATGCGATCGGACGACTGGTGCTGTGGTCACCGGACGATAAACTTGTCGACGAGGGCGGCAGCGTGCTCAAGGGCGACAGGTTCAAGTTCATCGCGATCGCCAATGCGCGCGTCGCGCCCTATGGCCGTGCCGCCGTGCAGACCATGCAGAAACTGGGCGTGCTGGGACAGATCGAACCGCGGGTGGTCCAGGGCGAAAGCATTGCGCAAACTTTCCAGTTCGTCACCACTGGGAATGCGCAACTGGGCTTCGTGGCGATGTCGCAGGTGTTTGAACAAGGGAAGATGAAGCACGGCTCTGCGTGGGTCGTGCCCGAGTCCATGCACGAACAGATCAGGCAGGACGCGGTACTGCTGAACGCGGGCAAAGATTCGGCGGCTGCCGCGAGCCTGCTCGCTTACCTGAAGTCGGACAAGGCCAGGAAGACGATAGAAAGCTACGGCTACAAAGTGAAGTAAACTCTGGCCCGGCGCTGCTACCCGCAACCGGCATGAGACAACCGGTGCAATATCCTGCGGCGGTGGACCCGATTCATCGCGCAGGTTCGCCATCGAGGCTCACAACAACAAGGTACATGTCGCTCGATCCTGAAGCCCTGCAAGCGATTGCCGTCACGGTCAAGCTGTCAGCCGTGGTGACCCTGATCCTGCTGCTGGTCGGCACGCCGATCGCGTGGTGGCTCGCGCGCACGTCCAGCGTCTTGAAAGCGCCGGTCAGCGCCATCGTGGCGCTGCCCATCGTGCTGCCGCCAACCGTGCTGGGCTTTTACCTGCTGCTGGCCATGGGGCCCAATGGACTTGTCGGCAAACTCACCGCCTGGCTCGGCCTTGGCCAGTTGCCCTTTACTTTCTGGGGTCTGGTGATCGCCTCGGTCTTTTACTCGCTGCCTTTCATGGTGCAGCCACTGCAGAATGCTTTCGAGGCGATCGGCCGCCGGCCGCTGGAAGTCGCCGCCACGCTGGGCGCGTCGCCCCTCGATGCGTTCTTTACCGTCGCCGTGCCGATGGCGCTGCCCGGCTTCCTGACGGCCTGCGTGATGAGCTTTGCGCATACGGTGGGCGAGTTCGGCGTGGTGCTGATGATAGGCGGGAACCTGCCCGGCCAGACCCGCGTCGCGTCCGTGCAGATCTATGACTATGTCGAAGGCATGCAATATGAACAGGCGCACCAGCTGGCGCTGGTGATGATCGCCTTTGCCTTCGTGGTGCTGCTGGCACTGCACCTGTGGCGTCCGCGCGCGCCCAAGGGCGCCTGAGATGGTGATGGATACCTACGGTATTCGCGCGCGTCTTGCGCTTCAACGCCCCGGCTTTGCGCTCGACGTCGACCTGCAACTGCCGGGCCGTGGCGTGACGGCTTTGTTCGGCCCTTCGGGCTGCGGCAAGACCACGCTGCTGCGCTGCCTCGCGGGCCTCGAGCGTGCAGCCGGTGAGCTGCGCGTCAATGGCGAGACCTGGCAGGATGCTCAGCAATGGCTGCCCACGCACTGCCGCCCGATTGGTTATGTATTCCAGGAGGCCAGCCTGTTTCCGCATCTGTCCGTGCTGGGCAACCTGCAGTACGGACAGCGCCGCTCGTCGGGCGCGAAACGCATCGACCTCGATCAGGCCATCGCCCTGCTCGGCATCGAGCCGCTACTGGATCGCAAGCCCGACCTGTTGTCCGGCGGCGAGCGGCAGCGCGTGGGCATTGCGCGCGCGCTGGCCACGCATCCGCGGCTGCTGCTGATGGACGAACCGCTGGCGGCGCTCGACTACGCACGCAAGCAGGAGATCCTGCCCTACCTCGATCGCTTGCAGCAGGAGCTGGCGATCCCGGTCATCTATGTCACGCACTCGCCGGATGAAGTGGCACGATTGGCCAGCCATCTGGTCTTGCTGGACCAGGGCAAGGCGGTCGCCAGCGGTCCGCTGGCCGAGACGCTGGCCCGACTGGACTTGCCGGTACGGCTGGGCGAAGACGCTGGCGTGGTCATTGATGCACGCGTCGGTTACATCGATACGCAATGGCACCTGGCGCGCATGGATTTCGATGGCGGCCATCTGTGGACGCGCGACCCGCAACTACCTGCGAGCACAACGGCCCGCGTACGCATCCTCGCGCGGGACGTGAGTCTCGCGCGCGATGAACCGGGCCGCAGCAGCATACAAAACGTGCTGCAGGGCCGGATCGACGGCATCGCTGACGATGAGTCACCGGGCCTGACGCTGGTGAGGATAAATGTTGGCACAGCGGCGATCCTCGCGCGCGTGACGCGACGCTCGCTGGCCGAACTGGGACTGCAAGTCGGGGACGCTACATGGGTGCAGGTAAAATCCGTGGCGCTTGCCCGTTGATGCCTGTCCCGTTGTTGCCTGCCCCGTTGTTGCCTGTGCCGCGCAGGCGTGTGCCGGGCCGGACGCGCACCGAAACGGTGTCGGACGCGATGCAAGGCAAGCGCCCGGACATCTCCGGATACCTGACCACCTGACGGATCACGACACGATGCCAGCAGCCCTGACCTCGCCGCTGAACTTGATGAAGTTGCTGCAGTCATTGATGACGCCACCGCCCCGGCAATCTGCGCCGGCAGGTCGGCTGAATCGCATGGCGTCGCTGCTGGCCGCTGGCCTGCTGGCATGGGCACTGTCACCGGTGGCGCAGGCCGATACCCTGCATTTCAATTGCCGCGGCTGGATGCCGATCTACCTCGGCAGCTGGGTCCCGATCAATCCGGACCCGAGCGACTTCGACATGCTCCGCATTGAAGTCAACGAGCAAACCAAAATGACCAGCTTCGTGCTGACCATGATCGGCCGTGCCAGCTTCGCCACCAAGATCAGCGAATCGCATGTGAAAGGCGCCATCGCCTACAAGCAGCTGATGGTCGATGACTTCGTCGAGTACATCGATTTCATGCTCAACCGCGGTACCGGCGAAATCATCATTACCGCGCTTGAAAAGGCTTATCGCCGCCCGCATACCCTGTACAAGGGCCGATGCACTGAGGTGAAGTCCCCGTTCTCGAAGTCGAAGTTCTGAGCCAGTGCCAAGCCAGTGCCAAATCAGCGCCACACCAGCACCGGGCCGGCACGAAGCCGGCCGCACGCACGGGCCACACGCACTGGCCGCACGTACTGGCTGGCTGAGCTTGCCAAGCTTACGGAGCCTACTGACGACGGCCGACGCTGACGGCGTAGACGACCGGGCGATACAGCAGCACCGGATCATTCGAAGGCTTGATCCCGTCAGGCAGGATTAGCGGGTTGTAAGCCAGCTTCTTCTCGATGTCTTTGGCATCGGGTACCACGCGGTTGATGATCAAAGTCCCCAGCTCGACGCGCTTGCGGTCGGCAGGCCAGACCACGGTAGGGTCGTTGATCACGTCATCCTTGTCCGCGATCTGCAGCAGCACTTTGTACTTCACCGGCTTGCTGGCCACGCGTTGTGCCAGCTCTTCCATCAGGTAATTTGGCGCGAGCTGTGCCGCCTGTTCGTCCGGCAGTGATTGATCGCCGTCCACCGGCACGATCTGATAACGGCCAAACACGCTCTTTCCCTGCTTGTTCGTGAATTCGAACGCGTTCACCCCATAGAAGGACTGCGTGGCAAAACTGGCCGGCATGGGCTTGGGTGCCTGCACGAAAGCGAGCGCGGCCGGGTGGGCGCCGAGGAATTCCTCGATCGGCGACGGCTTGGCGTCAGACTTGCGGCTCTGCGCGACGGCCGACAGCAGGCCAAGGAAATCTTCCGGGTTCGATACCGGGAAGCCGTTGTAGCTGATACCAACCAAATCGGTATAGCTACCGCCAGGCAGTGCAAAGCGGATTGCCATGCCGAACGGGCGGCTGTTCGGATTCGTATCAGGAATGGTCGGCACGCCGGTGCCCGTCGAATAACGCACCGTAACACCCACTGCGCGCTGGAAATGCAGTGCCTTGCTGATGGTCGCCGCTTGCGGAGAAGGCGTAAAAATGCCACCGGCAATCAACCCCTTCGCATGGTTGGCGCGGAATCCGGCATGGGGACCGGCTGACAGCTGGTCCAGCGTATCGACCGTTTGCTGCGCTACCGACGCCTGCTGGGCGACGGCGATGGCAGCAACACCCGCCAGCGCAACGGCCAGCAGCGTCTTTGCGACCTGGTTGTGAAGGGGTTGAGGGGTCATGGCGTCTCCTGTTGTCTGGTTGTTGGCATAAGTGATCACAATCGCACGGCACCACTGAAATTCACCTAGTACAAAATTTAATTGTGCGTAATGAATTTCATGAAAGGAAATCTAATCTCGCAGGTTCGGTCGCCCCCCCCCCTGGCGGTCGACACTGCGGGTCGCAATGGTCAGTCCGGAACGTTTTTTGTGTTTCACTGCTCTCTATCATGGCCTTGCTCCCGCGCAGACTGTCGCCCCGGCTTGACGGGCATCAAAACCAGTTCTGTTCATCGATTTCATTGCCACCTATCGGCAATACATTAGAGCTTGCCAACTAGAAACTCTGATAATTCGTCCTCTTTTTCCCACGATGGTCGGAACCCTGACGCCTGCCGGTCAGGCAGAACGTGATGACTTGCGCGCCGAACTCAGCTCGGCAAGGGAGGAGCTCGCCCGCGTGCGCGAGCAGCTGCATGAGCAAGAACAGCGGCTACAGTCGACCTTCGAACTGCCTTCGGTGGGCATGGCCCACGTCGACCTTGATGGCAAATGGCTGGCCGTCAGTGACACGCTGTGTGGCATCGTCGGCTATTCGCGCGAAGAGCTGCTTGGCCTGACTTTTCAGGACATCACCCACCCGGCTGATCTGGACGAAGACCTGGCCCTGGTGCAAAAGCTGCTGACCGGAGAACTGACCAACTACTCAATCGAGAAGCGCTACCTGCACAAGAGCGGAGAACAAATCTGGATACGGCTGACTGCCAAGCTCACGCGCAACAGTGAGGGCAAGCCCTGGTTTTTCGTCTCGGTCATTGAAAATATCCACGATCGCAAGCTGGCCGAACAAGAGAGGCTGGCGGCCAAGCAGGCACTGCAAGCCAGTGAATCGCGCTTTCGCGTTGCGTTCGACAATATTCCGGACGTCGTCGTCATCTATGACCGCGAATTGCGCATCCAGTACATCAATCCGGCCACGCTCAGGACGACCGGCATGTCACCCGAGGCCTTTCTGGGTAAGCGCGAATCGGAGATCTTCCCTGCCGATCTGATCGCCCCGTGGCAGCCGGCGCTGCAGGCAGCGCTGCATGAGGGCAAGGTGCAATCGGTGGAAGTCGATGTGCCGCTCGATCCGGGGGTGCGCAACCTGTTGATTACCTGCGTGCCGCTGCGCGACGAAATGGGCATCGTAAAGGAAGTGATGGGCATCACCCACGACTTCACCGACCGCAAGCGCGCCGAGGAAGCGACGGTGAAGGCCGCGCTGCATGACAAACTGACCGGCCTGCCGAACCGGGCGCTGCTGTTCGAATATTCATCGCATGTGTTCGACCAGGCGGCGCGCAACCAGCATGAAGGCGGCATGCTCTTCATCGACCTGGACCGATTCAAGCCCATCAACGATATTCACGGCCACCGGGTCGGCGACGAGGTGCTGAAGCTGGTGGCACAACGCATACAAAGGCAGGTACGCAAGGCTGACCTGGTATTCCGGCTGGGTGGCGATGAATTCCTGGTGCTGCTGCCGCAACTATCCAACAGCACTGAGGCCGCGCAGATCGCGCAGCGCGTGCTGAAGTCACTCGCCGAACCGATGCTGATCGACGGCATCGAGGTACAGATCTCGGGCTCGATCGGCATCAGCATTTTCCCGCGCGACGGCATGGACATGCAGTCGCTGGTCAATGCTGCCGATAATGCGATGTATCACGCCAAGCAATCAGGCAAGAACAACTGGCAATTCTATTCAGCCGAATTGTCGGGCCGTGTGCATGCGCAGATCAGCCTGCAGGACAAGGTGCGGCGCGCACTCAAGTCACGGGAATTCAAGCTGGTCTACCAGCCCATCATCGACATCGGCAGCGGCCGCGTGCTGGGCGCCGAGGCGCTGCTGCGCTGGCCGCAAAGCGGCGTTGGCCCGGACCAGTTCATTCCCGCCGCCGAAGCGGTCGGCCAGATCATCCCGATCGGCGACTGGGTGATGCAGGAAGCCTGCCGCGCGCACAAGCGCTGGCTCAGCCATGGCTTGCCGGCCATCCCGATCTCGGTGAATGTGTCGGCCCTGCAGATGCGACAGAAGGATTTCCGCTTCAAAGTACTATCGGTGCTGCGGCAGCAAAAACTGTCAGCCGATGCGCTGCAGATCGAACTGACCGAATCGACGCTGCTGGAAGATATGGATTATGCGATCTACCTGCTGAATAACCTGCAAAAAGATGGCATAAAGATTTCGCTGGATGATTTTGGCACCGGCTTTTCCAGCCTTTCCTATTTATCGCGCCTGCCGATCAACAAGATCAAGATCGATAAATCCTTCGTCAGGCACCTGACCACCGACACGGCCTCACGCGCGGTAACAGAGGCCATCATCATGCTCGGGCGCCGGCTGACGCTGGACATCATTGCCGAAGGCATCGAAACCGCGACCATGCTGGACGAAGTGCGGCATCTCGGGTGCCATCAGGCGCAGGGGCATTACCTGAGCCAGCCTGTCGATGCCGACGCGTTCGAAGCCTGGTATTCGGAACAGGTGCGCACGCCGCACTGAGTTCCGCGCTGAACGCCCTACTGAGCACGGCACTGAATGCGGGGCTAATCGCTGCACTGAACGCCGACCTCGTGCCGGCGTGGCTGCACAGGATCAGCCGCCGCTGTCGTCGGACTGCACGTCCGGGCCCGGCGTGGCCGGCGCTTTGCTGACCGTTACGACTGGCAGACTGATGGTGAACGTGGTGCCAAAACCTTCTTCCGACTGGCAGTCGATGGTGCCATTGTGCGCGTTGACCAACATCTTCGTGATGGCCAGCCCGAGACCGGTGCCGCCCGCCTTGCGCGCCATACCTGAACGCGATTGCGAGAAGCGGTCGAAGATGAAGGGCCGTAAGGACTCCTGAATACCTACGCCGTAGTCGACCACGCGGATCACCGCCCGCCCGAATTCCGCACGTATGCTGACCATGACCTCACCGCGCGGCAGCGAGAACTTGGCCGCATTCGACAGCAGATTGACCATGATCTGGATGAAGCGATCGGCGTCTACGCTGACCCGCAACTGTTCATCCGAAGGATTGAGTCGGAAGGTGACTGCATACTGGTCGGCGAAGGGCTGGGTCTGCGCGATCGCCACTTCAGCCAATCGCAGAGGCGACTCGACGGTGCAGTCGAGCGTCATCTGGTCGCGCGACAGTTTGTCGATATCGAGGATATTGGCCACGATGCGTACCAACTTGTCACAGTTGTCGGTCGCGATGCTCAGCAGCCGAAGTTGCGACAAGGCGAGCGCATCGCCGATCGCGGCCTGGTGCAGCGACAGCGCACCACGGATGGCGGTCAACGGAGCGCGCAATTCATGCGAGACCACGGACACGAAGTCGGCCTTGATGCGTTCCATCTGCTTTAGTTCGCTCAGGTCGTTGAAGATGGTGACGAAACCCTGCGAGCGTCCACTGCCCTGCTTGAGCACGGCGACGTCGATCGACACCCAGACCGTACTGCCATCCTTGCGGATGAACTGCCACTCACGCCCCGGGTGCGCACGCAGGTGGTTCACCATCAGCTGGTAAGGCAAGTCGCCGGGACGGATGCGATGCAACGCGACGCGTATGTCTTCGGTGCGATGAAAGACGAGCGGGCTCATCTTGCCCACCACCTCATCGATCGGAAAACCGAGAATACGGCTGCCGGCGCGGTTCATGAACAGGATGGCACCACCGGTGTCGGTGGCGACGATGCCGCAGGAGCTGCTGTTAAGGACGGCTTGCTGGAAGTTGGCCGAATCCTGCAGCGCCTCATTCAATGCCTGCTCGCGCTGTGCGGCGCGATTCGCCGCCAGCAGCAAGGCCGTCATTCGCGCCTTGTTGCGCGACTCGCGCATCAGCAGCCGGTATACGACAAAACCCGAACCCGTTTGCACGCCCCCGGCGGCCAACAGGACGGAGACCCAGGTCAACGCACCCGTGCCGGCCTCGTACAGGGCGAGCCCCAGTCCGCCGAGCACGGCCAGCGTCCCCGCCATCCACGCCGTGAAGAAGCGTTGCGGATGCCGCCTGGACCAGCCCAGTGCCCTCGGAAGTATGCTCATGAATTATCGCGTGACATGGCGGAGCCAGGAGGCCGGACGGGACCATGCGCAGTTTATTGTTCGGGGACGCCAGCATCGCTTGCCACGGCGCTGCGTGGATGGATGAACAAGGACTGTTTTCAGGTGCTGTTTGCGCTGCCGCGATGAGGTTGACCATGCATCCCGTTTGCTTACGGCATCGCGGCTTTTAGCCCGGCCCGCCCAGCAGAGACTGTTCCATTTTCCCCACAGCCGGCAAAGCTTTGACTGCTCCTGCCATCGCGGTGTCGTCCGCCGCCACCGCCCCGTCCCGCTGGGCTTTGCGCTCCCTCACCCTCGTTGGCCTTGACGCCTCGGGACGTGCGTCAAAGGGTGGACATTGGCCACAGGTTGTCACTTGACAACCAATCATTAACCCCTTTAGGCTGGAGCCTTCCGATGGCCAGGACACCCCATCCTGACAAGGACATTGAAAAAGCTTTACGCATCGTCGAGGAACAGGGCTAGCGCATCGTGCGCGGTGGCAGCCATGCATGGGGCAAGATCTACTGTCCCTATAACGATGCCGATTGTCGCTGCGGTGAATTTTGCATAACGAGCATCTGGAGTACGCCTCGCAACCCGGGCAATCACGCACGCGCGCTGTTGCGTGTCGTGACGAACTGCCAGAGGCGAGCGGCCGAGTCCATCAGCAACGCAAAAGCGGAGACATGACATGGAATACGTGTTCACAATGAAGTACCACATCGGGACGCTCGACCCTGATGCCGCGATCGAACGGCTTGGCGAAGCCGGATGCGATGACGCGCTGGCCGGTATCGGCCAGGCGGGAAGACTGGCGCTTGAATTCACGCGCGAATCCAGCAATGCCAGAACAGCGATGTTGAGTGCGCTTGCGGATGTCAAACGCGCCTTGCCTGAAGCACGCTTGATCGAGGCTGCACCCGACCTGGTCGGACTGACGGATGTCGCCAACCTGATCGGCGTCAGCCGACAGAACATGCGCAAGCTGGTGCTGGGCCACGGCGCGACCTTTCCGGCGCCGCTGCATGAAGGCAGCGCGAGCGTTTGGCATCTCGCCGATATCCTGGCATGGTTGAAAGCCAAAGGCAGCTATGCAATCGATAACAAACTGACAGAACTCGCCGACAGTGCACGCCAGATCAATCTGGCCAAAGAAGCACGCCAGTTAAAGCCCGAATCGCGTTCGGAAATCGAGACGCTGCTGTCCTGAGCCAAGACGATGAGCGCCGGCGCGTCGGATCGCCGCAATAGAAAAAGGCCGGTATCGTTTCCGATACCGGCCTTTTGACTGGCGTCCCCACGGGGATTCGAACCCCGGTACTCACCGTGAAAGGGTGATGTCCTAGGCCTCTAGACGATGGGGACAAAAACTTGAATTCTGTCCGAACTGCAGGCCTATAACTACCGACTACTTTTCTGCTGCTCACTGCGCACTGGATTGTATCTCAGTGGTGGAGGTAAGCGGGATCGAACCGCTGACCTCTTGCATGCCATGCAAGCGCTCTCCCAGCTGAGCTATACCCCCGTGTGCTGCAGAAACAAGATTAT
>JACCED010545849.1_pt1 | contig 15534 bp, 3 predicted proteins | sample 7455021 | NCBI WGS metagenome assembly JACCED01 (sample SAMN15323456, study PRJNA562643) | freshwater metagenome | isolation source: river surface water | place: USA:Blue River Watershed | collected 2017-08-19 | reverse complement strand
TATGGGTCCTATGGGTCCTATGGGTCCTATGGGTCCTATGGGTCCTATGGGGGGCCGATTCGATTGATGGCGCTGATGATGGCTTTGATGGAGGCGAGTTCGATGTGGGAGTCGACGGCTGCGCCCCATGCTTTTTTGCCGGAATCGGACTTCACTTGGATGTAGGAGATGGCATTGGCTTCAGCGCCGGAGCCGAGGGAGTGTTCGCGGTAGGCGGCGACTTCGACCTTGGGGCCGCCTGCGGCGGCGAGTGCGCTGACGAAGGCGGCGATGGGGCCATTGCCTTCGCCGGTGAGGTCGAGGCGGCGTCCATCTCGGGTGACGGAGGCGCGGCAGCGGAAGATTCCGCCGGTGCCGTCGGCATGGAAATGTTCGAGGGCGAATGGGGTATTTCGTTCGATGTATTCTTTCCAGAAGATCTGGCGCAGTTCGGTGGCGGAGACTTCGCGGCCGAGTGCGTCGACGGCATCGTTTGCGATGGGACCGAACTCGCGTTGCATCTCTTTTGGCAGTTCGATGCCGAACTCGCTTTCGAGGAGGTAGGCGACTCCACCTTTGCCCGACTGGCTGTTGACGCGGATGACCTCATGGTATTCGCGGCCGAGGTCGCTGGGATCGATGGTGAGGTAAGGGATGTCCCAGATACCCGCGCGGTGGTTACGGGTCCACTCGGCGAGCCCTTTGCGGATGGCGTCTTGGTGGGATCCGGAGAAAGCGGTGAAGACGAGTTCGCCGGCGTAGGGGTGGCGTGGAGGGACGGTCATGCCGGTACAGCGCTCGTAGACTTCGACGATCGCGGCGAGGTCTGAGAAGTCGAGCTTGGGGGCGATGCCGTGCATGTAGAGATTGAGGGCGACCGTGACGATATCGAGGTTGCCGGTGCGTTCTCCGTTTCCAAAGAGGGTGCCTTCGACGCGGTGGGCACCGGCGAGGAGTGCGAGTTCGGTGGCGGCGGTGCCGGTACCGCGATCGTTATGGGTGTGGACACTGATGATGGCGTTTTCGGGGCGGCGAAGGTGGGTGATGAACCACTCGATTTGGTCGGCGTACACGTTGGGCATGGCGACCTCGACCGTGTCGGGGAGGTTCAGAATGATTTTTTCGTCAGGCGCGGGTTGCCAGGCGTCCATGACGGCTTCGCAGACTTCCAGAGCGAAATCGACTTCTGTGGCGGAGAAGCTTTCAGGGGAGTACTGGAAGCGGAGGTTGGTGCCGGGGAGGAGGTGTTTTCTCTCTTTGACCCAAGCGGTACCGCGGCGAGCGATGTCCACGATGTCTTGGCGTTCGAGGCCGAAGACGATGCGGCGTTGGGCTGGGGAGGTGCTGTTGTAGAGGTGAACGATGGCGTTTTTGGCGCCTTTGAGGGATTCGAAGGTGCGTTGGATGAGGTCTTCGCGGGCTTGGACGAGGACTTGGATCGTGACGTCATCAGGGATGCGGCCGTCTTCGATGAGGCGGCGCATGAATGCGAACTCCGTGTTGGAAGCCGCGGGGAAGCCGACTTCGATCTCCTTGAACCCGCATTTCACCAGGGTGTCGAAGAGTTCGAGTTTTTGGGAAACATTCATGGGAACGGCGAGGGCTTGGTTACCGTCGCGGAGGTCGACGCTGCACCAGATGGGGGCGTCGGTGAGGGTGCGATTCGGCCACTGGCGGTTGGGCAGGTGGACCGGCGGGAAGGCGCGGTATTTCTGGTTTGGGGCCGGAATCATAGCCGGTGAGTTTCACGTTTTGCGTGTGGTTTGGCAAGAATGGCGGGGTTGGGGGCGGGTATTCGGCTTGATTCCCCGAACGGGTTGGCTGAGCCTCAGCGACTATTTCCGAAACCAACTGAGCCCAAACAATTTTTATGGCAGCCGCAAACGACCTCCGCAAAGGGATGTGCATCCGCTACAACGGGAATCCCGCCATCGTCCTCGAAGTTCAGCACCGCACGCCCGGAAACCTCCGTGCATTTGTGCAGTTGATCATCCGGTACATCGGGACGGGTAAGTCCGCGGATGTTCGGTTCGGTTCGACGGACAAGGTGGACTTGGTGGATGTGAACCGGTCGAAGTTGGAGTTTTCTTACAAGGACCAGACGGGCTACCACTTCATGGATCCTGAGTCTTACGAAACGGTGTCGTTTGACGACGCATTCGTGGGAGACGCGAAGGAGTATTTGACCGAGAACTTGGGAGTTGAGGTTTTGTATGTCGAAGGGAAGGCGGCGAACCTTGAGTTGCCGGCATCGGTGGTGTTGAAGGTGACGGAGAGCGCGGAGGGGGTTCGTGGGGATAGCGCGAACAATGTGATGAAGCCGGCGACGCTGGAGACGGGCAAAATCATTCAGGTTCCGCTCTTCATCAAGGAAGGTGAGACGGTGAAGATTGACACCCGCACGGGCGATTACATGGGGCGTGCGTAGTGGAAGTTGGATTCAGTCTCTCATCCAAGCGACGATCATTGAGAATCCTCGAGTCCAAAAGGGCTCGAGGATTTTTTGTGTTGTGAGCTGAAGGCAAGGGCTTGACGGATGGCGCTTGGTTGGAGAGGAGGGTGGCATGGATTCAGTGGGTTCTCGTCGAGGATTTGTTCGCTTCTTTGCAGGATTGCTGGGAGGTTTTCGGTTTGCGAGGGGCGTGGCGCGGCAGGTGGAACCGGAGTGGGCGGGGCAACTGACGCCGCTGAAGATTCGGGCGGAGTATCCGGTTCCGACCTGTGATCTTCACTACGAGTTCGGTTGGAATAACGTGGTGCGCGCTGGGACGGCGGTGATCCGGGTGCGCAGGGCTCGGGAGTATTGGAATGCTTCGGCCTCGGCGAAGAGCACGGGGTTGGCGGGGCTATTGTGGCCATACGAGTGCACGATGCGGTCGTTGATTCGGAGGGACACCTTGCGGCCGCGTTTTTTGTGGCATGAGGAGGTGGATCGGCGGGAGCGGTGCCAGTATCGGGTGGAGTTTCGCGCAGATCGTGTGGTGACGGAGACGCGGGTGAAGCCAGTGAAAGGGGGGGAGGTCACGCGGGTGCACGCGTGCGGGTTTGAGCCGATTGAGGATGTTTTGTCGGCATTCTTGGGGGTTCGGGGGCAACGGCTGGCGGATGGAGATGCGATTACGCGGGTGGTGCAACCGTGGGACACTCCGTATTTGGCGACCTTTACCGTGGTGGGACGGGAGGTGCGCGAGGTGGAGGGGGTGAAGCGGGGGTGTATCAAGTTGTCTGCGAAAATCCGAAAAGTGCATCGGGAGACACTGGTGCTCAGTGCGTATCGGAAGATGAAGACGGCCTTTCTCTGGGTGACCGATGACGCGGAGCGGTTGCCGGTGGAGTTTCGGGCGGAGGCTTTTGTGGGGTTCATTTCGTGTCGGTTGACCAAGGCGGTGCCGCTGAAGGGGCGCGAGGGAGAGGGTGACGTTCCCCCAGAAAGCGGGATGCGGGTGGAATTGCCGCAGTGATTGTCCCTTTTCGAGGGGGGCGGCATCAGAGATGCATCTCTGTAAAATAGGTGTTCTCCCCGTGGTTTTTGTCGAGTCCGGACGTTGTTCGGGCTCCCGATGACTGCACCTTGAAAACGTCCTGTCAGATTTTCGTGGCGTCCGTAAGCGGCCTTTCATCAGGTGCTGGCGTCCGTGGAGATGGTGTCGGGTGTCTTTGAGGGGGTGGGTAGGGTGCCAATTCATTTCTCCCCATGTCGTTCCCTGATCCCCTCCCAAAATCGGTGCTTCTCAAAAATGAGAGGGGCCGCGCGGCCGCGCTGCGTTTGTTAGCGACAATTTTAGTGCTGAACGGTTTTTTTGTCACGGGAGCGGCGGGGGCGACGCTGTTTTGGGATGGGAATACGACGGGGCTGTGGGATGGGTTGGAGAACTGGTCGCTGTTGGGAGGGGCTACCACGCCGGACCCGTCGGTGAAGCCGGGAGCGTTGGATGACGTTCAGTTCAACATTTCGACAGTGAATGGGAGCGAGACGGTTTATTTGAATGGGGACGGGTCGGCCCGTTCGCTGATCTTTTCCAACACGGGGAGCACGACCCTGCTTGGAGGCTCGGATTTGGCGGCCGCGGCGAGTCAGCTTTCGGTCGGTGCGGGAGGGATTACTGCCGCCGTTGGCGCAGGGGCGGTCCGTTTGGGCGACATCTCAGGAGTTGCTGCAGTCCAGCTTGTCTTGGCGGCGAGTCAAACGTGGTCGATCAACAACTCCGCGGGCTTTCTTGTCGCGAACGGGGTGTCGGGAAATGCGGGGTCGGGACAGGTGACCACGCTTTCGGTTGGTTCGAACAACTTGAGTTCGGATACACGAATCAATGGCGTGGTCGCGGATGGCGGAGCAGGAGGGAAGTTGGCTTTGGAGAAAGCGGGGGAAGGAATCTTGAGATTGGACGGGAGCAACACGTTTACGGGAGGGATGCGGATTTTGGGAGGGGCGTTGGTGGTGAAGAGTTCTGCGGCGCTGGGGGCGGGAAAGGTCCAGGTGTTTGGATCGGCTGCGATGGGGTTCAGGGGTGGGCAGCTCATTGTGGATGGGGTTGCTGGGGGCGTGACGGTGAGTCGGATGCTGGAGTTGAGTGGCCGCGGCCCCGGCTTTTTGGCGGCATCCCCTGCGTTGGTGGCGTTGGGGAGTAACACGTTTTCTGGGGACGTGGTCTTGAGTGGTGCCCCTGGGGGGGGGAACTCGTTCTTTTATTCCCAGGGGGGCACGCAGGAGTTCACCGGCAAAATGACCCTTGCGTCGGCGGTGACGATTCCCTTCCTCGGGAACGGAAATGTTGTTGTCTCGGGTGAGGTTTTGCCGCTTGGCACGCAGGGCATCAACAAGTCAGGAAGCACGGTTGCGACGACCTTGTGGCTGAAATCGGCGCCGTACCTTTTCGCGAATCAGATCCAAGTTTCCTCAGGAACCATCCGCGTGGGTGATGGTGGCGTGCTGGGAACTGGCACCGCGAATAACGCGTTCCTCCTGAACAACGGATCTCTCGAAGTGCGGACGGAAGGGGCGTCGTTGCCCTCCTTCATCGGGCGGAACCTGTTCGCGCAGGGCAACCAATCGATGTTTTTGGATCGTGCTTTGGGAGGGACTGGACTTGGCGAGACGGTGGCGATGGGAACTTGGGGGCAGAGCATCAACATGACCCATACCTTCAGTGGGCGGAACGGGATGAATCTCTCGTTCACAACGCTGACGTCGACGGGTAATAACAACTCCTTCATCACCAACAATCTGAACGGTTTACTCTCGTTCACGTCGAGTGCGGCTGCGTGGAATCAGGTGGATGCCACAGGAGCTCGCACGTTGACCCTTCAAGGGATTGGCGATTTTTACGTTGGCGGAGGGTTGACGGCGACTTCGGGGAATTTGCACGGCATCACGAAAGCGGGTCAGGGGATTTTGACCTTGGGAGCGGCGACGGGGACCTTCACGTGGTTGGCGACGGTATCGGCGGGGACATTGCGTATTCCATCCATGGCAACGTTGAATGCGACGGGGTCTGGGCCGGTGAACTTGGCGGGTGGCGTATTGGATTTTGTGGGGATGCCGGGGACGGGGGCTGGGGAGACGTGGACGAAGCCGATTTTGATGAATGCGACGAACTCGGTGTTGTTCGCGAACCAGTCGGGAACGGTGCCGACGGCGGTGGTGATCAACTCACCGGTGGTGGCGAACTCGGCCGCGGTGCGGACGTTGGTGTTGGGTGGATCGAGCGCGTTGGAGAACGAGATTACGAACATGATCGGGAACAACGGCGCTGCGACTTCCCTTCAGAAGGTGGGCTTGGGGACGTGGGTGTTGTCGAACTCCGGGTTCACCCCGGGCGCGTCATCGTCCGTTTCCTCGGGGGTGACAAACACCTCTGGGCAGAACACGTTCGCGGTCACGAGCACGGCTGGAATCACCGTTGGACAAAGGATTTCCGGAACCGGTATTCCCGCGGGATCGGTGGTGCAGGCCGTGACGAGTGCGACGGCTTTCCGGATCAATGTGAACACAACGGCGAACGTGACGGCGTTCACGTTGGCACCGGCGACGGGGTTGGCGGGTTCGATGAATGTGACGGCGAACACCACGGGGAACGTGCTGACGGTGGCGAGTACGGCGGATGTGGCAGTGGGACAACCGATTTCGGGTCCAGGAATGCCTGCTTCGGCGGGATGGTATGTGAGTGCGATCAACTCGGGCACGACCTTCACGGTCGCGAATGCTTCGGGTGCTTCGAACCTAGCGGCAAATGCCGCTGTGGGGGCCCAGTCGTTGGTGATCGCTCCCAACTTCGCCGGTGCATTAACAGTTTCCGGAGGGATGGTTGCGGTGAAAGGGGCTTCGACGCCGGTGCTGGGAGTCGCGAACGGATTGACGTTTGCCGGTGAAACTCTCTTCGGTTGGGGATTGGCTGGCGGAACGTTTGAGTATCGCGGAGCGTCGACGGGGAGTGTGGAAAATCTGGGAACGCTGACTCCCACTGCGGGCGCAGGATTGGTGCGAATCATTCCAGGAGCGTCCGGCTCGACGGGACTGGTGTTCAGTCGGATCGGAACTCGCGGCGCGGGAGCCACCTTGGACTTTGCGCCGGGAACCGGATCGGTGACCTTGAGCAATGCGTTCACGGGTGCCAACGGGATTCTCGGAGGGTGGGCGACGGTGAATGGGGTCGACTGGGTGAACTCGGGGACCGCCATGACGGCGTACTCGGGTTACACGAGTGGATTGCCGACTTCGGGTGCGGCCACGGGTTCAGCGAACTATTTGAACACCGCGGATGTGCTGGTCTCCGCCACTGTTGGGTCGGTGAACACGCTTAAGTTGGCGGGACCGCAAACGGTCACTTTGACGGGCGCTCTCGGTTTCACGGCGAATCCGGGCGGTTTGCTCTTCGACAACTCCACGGGCGCAGCGTCCATCACTGGATCCACCATCGGGTCGTCGGGTAACGAGTTGGTGGTGATCACGAATGGGAGTCAGGTGGGTAATGCGTTGACAATCGGATCTTTGATTGGAGGTGGGGCAACAGCGTTGACGAAGTCGGGCAGCGGCACGTTGGTGCTGTCGGGCGCGAATGTTTTCACGGGGAACACGGTGGTGAACGAGGGGATTTTGCGGTTGAGCGGGGTTTCGGCGACCCTTGGTGCGATTACCACGCCTGCAAATACGACGACGATCCGTCAGGGCGGTGTATTGGAGGTGAACGGGGCGGGGGCGGTGTCCACGGTGTATTCGGGGACGGATTTGCCACTGGTGACATTGGGTGTGCCATCAGGTGCGGGCGTGATCCGGAATGGCGCGGCGACGGGTGCAGCGGTGTCGTTGGGAAGTGGGACGAGCACTGCGTCGTCGGTTTTTACGGGGGTACTGGCGGATGGGGGAGCGGGCGCGCTGACGGTGGTGCGCAATGCGACGAGCGGGACGGTAACGCTCTCGGGGGCAAATACGTACACGGGTGCGACGGTCTTGAATGGCGGAACGTTGGCGGTGACGCGGTTGGCGAATGGAGGTTTGGCGAGCGGGATTGGGGCGTCGTCTTCGGCCGCGGGCAACTTGGTGTTTAATGGGGGGACGTTGCAGTACACCGGAGCAGGCGCGACGCTTGCGATTGCGGAGCAGACGCCCTCGGTGATGATTGACCGCCTGTTCACGTTGGCGGGGAACGGGACGATTGATTCGTCGGGCGGTACGGGACAAGCCCTTGCGGCGGCTGCCGCTTTGAACCATGCGACGCTGGTGTTCGGGAACCCGGGTTCGATCGGTTTTTTGGGGACGGGTGTGCGCACGTTAACGCTCACGGGAACCTCGACGGGGGATAACGAGTTACGGTCGGTGTTGGGAGACAACGGGGTCGATGCGGTTTCATTGGTAAAGGCCGGGTCGGGACAGTGGTTGTTGAGCGGACTGAACACGTATTCGGGGAGTACGACCGTGTCCGGTGGTGTTCTGCAAGTGGAGCCGGGGAAGGGGGTGCCGACGGGTAGCGGGTTGACGCTTTCTGGGGGTGTGCTGCAGACGTGGGGAAGTTTCTCGCGGTCGGTTGGGGCGTTACCGGGGCAGGCGCAGTTGACCTCGGGAGCGTCGGGATTCGCCGCCTCTTGGAAACCGTTGGTGGTGGATTTGGGGACTGGGTTCAAGTGGGGGGACGCGGCGTTCAATCCAAGTGCATTGGTCTTCGGTTCTGGGACATCGCTTGCGGATGTGACGTTCATGTCGGGCTTGGATTTGAATGGAGCGACGCGAACGATCCAGGTGGTTGACAACGCGTCAACGGGGATGGACTTCGTGACGTTGTCTGGGGTGATCTCGAACTCGGGAGTGCCGGGAGCAGGATTGAACTTGAACTCCACGGCAATCACCACGGCCGTTGCGCCGTTGTATCTTTACGGTGCGAACACGTATGACGGGCCGACGAATCTCGGTTCTGGTTCCCTGTTTGTGAGGAGTTTGGGGAGTGCAGGGGCGACATCCTCCAACTTGGGGACGAATGTCGGTGGAGGAGCGTTGAACTTGGGGAGTTTAGGGAATGGTTCGGCATTGTTCTATGTTGGGGCGGGTGAGACGGTGACGCGGACGGTGAACCTCGCTTCGACGACGGGCGCCGTGATGATTGATGCGAGCGGGTCGGGGCCACTGGTGTTGACCTCGATGGGCAACACGGGAGCGGGGGCGAAGACGTTGACTTTGGGTGGCGTCAGCACCGCGATGAACACGGTGTCAGGGGTGCTCACGAACAACGGAGCGAACGCGTTGAGCGTCACAAAGTCCGACGTGGGGACGTGGGTGTTGGCGCCGTCGACACCGAACACCTTCACGGGCGCACTGACCTTGAATGGAGGGTTGCTTGGGTTGAATGGTAACGGGATCGGGGCGGCAAGTTCGTTCGTGGTGAACGCGGGGATTTTTGGCGTGGGGGGGCCGGTGACGTTGACGACGCCGCCGACGGTCAGCGGGAACAACGGGCAAATCACGGTTGTTGGTGTGAACCCAATCACCTTCACTTCGGCGACGGCGTTTAACCGCACGAACTCCAATAACACGAATGCGGCGATCGTGATGAACATGATGGAAGCTGGCGCCGCGCTGACATTTAACGGTGACTTTGCAAACTTGGAGACGCAGTCCGGCTTGACCTATTTCCGTTTCACGGGCTCGGGTGCGACGGTCGTGAATGGGTTGATTAAAGATTCTGCCACCGCAACCAAACTCACGGGGTTGGATGTTCGCATTTCATCGTCCGCGAAGCTGACGCTGAGCGGCGCGGCGAATACCTACACGGGAGCTACTTCCATCACCCAAGGGTGGGTTGAGCTGTCGAAGACCGTTCCGTTTGGGCCGTCGGGGGCGGTTTCGTTATCGGCTTCGCGATTGAGTGCAACGGTTCCGTTGACCGGTTCCGATAAGTTGCCTAACGCGCTGACTCTCTCGGCCTCTCCCGTGATTTTCTCGGGCTCGAATGGAATCGAGTGGGGCGGTGCCACGACGGTCAATGGCGCGACCCGATTGGTGGAGAACTTGATCGATCCGGCGGCTGCGTTGATTTTCACGGGTGCGGTTGGTGGGAACCAGGTTTTGATGGTCACTGGGTCTGGGGTCACGCGCGTTGCGGGTGGGATCACGGGGACCGGAGGGCTCACGGTGAATGGCGAGGGGCGGGTGGAGTTGACCGGTGTTTCTGCGAACACGGGCGCGACTTCGGTGCTGGGTGGGGAGTTGCGATTGACGGGCTCAGGCACGGCGACGGGGACGGCGATGACGGTGCGGAGTCCTGGCGTGTTGACGTTGGACAATGCGGCGGGAACGCGCGACACGTTGGGGAACGCGGTCGCGTTGACGTTGATCGGGGGCTCGGTTTCGTTGACCGGAGCGACGGGAGGAACGACCGAGGTGGCGGGTGCGCTGACGTTGACAAATGGGACGTCCCGATTGGCGTTCAGCGGAGCGGGTCCCAACCAGTTCACGTTTGCAAGTGTTGCGTTCTCGAGCGCGGAGTCTTCGTTGGACCTCGGGGCGGTGAGCGGGTTGGGATCGACCAACAAGGTCCTCTTCACCGCTGCACCGACCGCCGTGGGTGGACTTGTCCCAGGATTTTTCGTCGGGAACGACTTTGGGGCGTATGATGTGGCGAATGGCGTCATTCCATTCGCTGCCTATGTGAATGGAGCGGGGGTGTTTTCGGGCGCGGATACCGACACGGTTTCGCTCGCGTCGAACTCAACGTTCGGGGCTTCGAGGACGCTGAATGCGTTGAAGGTTTCGGGAGGTGTGACGGTTTCCGGTCTCGCGGGAGCGGGTGGGGCGTTGACGTTGACTTCTGGGTCCGTCCTGTCGGCGGGCGGGGACAATGTTTTGACGATCCCTTACCTCAACCTCGCGGCGGTGAAGGGGTTTGTTCGGGTTCCGTCGGGATCGTTGGAGTTGGTTGGGACGGCGGTGGGGACAGCGGGCTTCACCAAAGCGGGTGATGGTGTGTTGACGCTGTCCGGGCGGCAGTTGGTTTCGGGGGTGACAGCGGTCACGGGTGGCACATTGAAACTGAACGGCGGGGACAACACGCTGTTCCCGAACAACGGATTGGTGTTGCAGACCGGTGGGACGCTCGATGTGAACGGAAGCCTTCAGTATGTGGCGCAAATGACGTCAACCGGTCAGAGTGCTACCGCGGCGTCAACGCTCACCTCCTCCGCGGTGGGAGGGGTTTTTGCGACGACCTCGTCGTCTGCGACGCTGGATACTTCGTTTTCGGGAAGTTTGGCGCTGGGGCTGTTTGTGAATGGCGGGCAGACGGTTGCATTGGTTCGTCCGTCAGGGTTCACGGGTAAGTCCTACATCACGGGCGGGACGGTCACGTTGCAGGATAGCGGGGCATGGAATGGGACATCGGGCGTTGAGTTGAGCGGGGCGAGCACGTTGTCGTTGAACAGCAACACGGGGGTGTTCACTTCCTCGGGGAACCGTCTGGCGGATACTGCTCCAATCCGGTTTCGGACCGGCACGCTGTCGGTCCAGAACCGTTCGGGGGAGACGACGACGGAGCGGGTTGGTGCGGTGGCGTTGGATGCGGGAGCGAACAGCATTACGGCGACTTCGAATGCTGCGGGCTATGATGGGAGCACCACGGTGGTGATGGCCTCGATCTCGCGTGCGGCCACAGCGACGGTGGATCTGGGCGGGACCTCGCCGGGGTTGATCGGTGTTTATTCCCGGCTACTGGTCGACGCACCCGATGCGGCTTACGCGCAGGGTGGCGTGGTGGGGCCGTGGGCGTTTGCGTCGTCGACGGATTTTGCTGCTTACGTTCCGGGGTTGGGTTTTGGCGCGATGGGTCAGGCAGGTTATCCGCAGTACGACGTGACGTGGGGTTCTGGGAAGATTCTGAACTTGGGTGCACTGACGGCGGGTCCATTGACGACGACACTTCCTGCGGGCGGAGCGACGGCGTCGATGCTCAGGATCAGTGGCAACTTTGCGAACAATGTTGAGTTCAGCGGAGCGACGGATGTGTTGAACCTTGAGCGAGGGGGATTGATGCGGGATAACGTGAACCAGGCTAGCTACCTCGGAACGACTGGGTTGCGTGGGGTGTTGACGGCGGGTGGGACGGCAGCAGCGGGAGTGCAGGAGTTGATCGTGTTCGGGAACCAGAACACGTTCAGCATCCATTCGGTCATCCGCGATCTGAAGGATGTGATGGGCAGTGGCTCAGCGACATTGACGTTGGTGAAATCGGGGGTGAACACGCTATCGCTCACAGCGCCAAACACCTATTCAGGTGGCACGGTGTTAAATCAAGGCTTCCTGACGTTGAATGGTTCGGCTGGAACGGTGGTGATCCCTGCGGGCACGCTGACGATCCAAGGGAACTCGACGGTGACGATGGTGACGAATGCGGGACAGATCTCTCCAGACACGGACGTTGTGATGAACGGTGGTGGAACCTTGACGCTGGTCGGGACCAACACGTTGAAGGGGCTCTCATTCAATCTGTTGAGCACGGCTCCACCGTCGGTTGCGGTTGGTACGCAGCTGACGCTGACTCAGGGAACGGCGATTTCGGTGACGGGGATGACGGGCGCGACGGCGGCGGTGAGTGGCGGGACGTTGGTGCGGCCGACAGGGCCGGTGACGTTGGATGTGGCGGCGCCGCGCTTGGAGGGACGTGTCCTTTCGCCGTACGTGGAGGGGCTGAACATTTCATCGACGGTTTCGGGTGCGGCTGGCGGATTGGTTAAGACGGGCGATGGCATTCTCCGGTTGAGCGCTGCAGCAAACGCGATCAGCGGACCGGTGGCGGTGAACGGTGGGACGCTCATTTCCGTGGGGGGATCGACGCCGACGTCGGCGGGTTTTGTCGCGGGGTTGGGTGGCATCGCGGCCACGGTGACGAGCAGCCCGATTGGCACGGGGGCGCTGACGGTAGCGTCTGGCGCGAGATTTTGGGTGGATAACAATGCGCGTCAGTTTTTGAACCCATTGACAATGGGGAACTCCGTTGGGTTTGGGCAGCCGAGCATGAGCGCGGTTGGATCTGCGACATTCAACGGGTTGGTCACGTATCCGACGGGGGCGTTTTCGGTGGAATCAGGGAGTCCGTCCTTCAATGTGATCTTTGCGGGACCGGTGGCGAATCTCGCGGGTGTGACGTCCATCACCAAGACAGGGCCGGGAGGTCTTTCGATGAACATCACTGGGTTGGGGAGTGGGGTTCCGATCTCTTCGACTGGAGGCGGCGCTGCGCAGCTCAGCTTTGCGTTGGAGGGGGATGGGGTGCCGACGGAGGTGGGGCTTGGGGCGGTGAGCTATGATGCGGCTTTGCCGACCATGACGCTGGGTGCTGCCGTGCAGAACCGGTTGTTCAACCAAGCGGCGAATAAGACGATTGTGCCCTCATCGTTCGCGGCGCCGGGATTGGCGAACGGGATCAATCTGACGTTGAACAATGGGTTCGGACTGAGGTTGTCGGGCGATGTGGTTTTGAGCGTGGTGGGGAACAATGTGGGACCGACGTACACGGTTGCGGGTGTTCAGTCTTCCGACACGAATGGGTTCCTGCGGTTGGCGGGCGTTTTGAGTGGGGGCCCCACGGGGGCTGGTTCGGTGGCGATGGTGAAGGCTGGGACGGGCACGCTGGCGCTGTCGGGGAATAACACGTTTGGCGGTGGTGGCGCGTTCGTGGATGTCACGGGAGGGATTCTGGAAGTGTCGTCGAACGGCAACCTTGGGGATGCGTCGAACATCGTGAGGATCAGTACGAACAGCCTGACGCAGGGGTTGCGCGTTTCGGGTGACATCGTGACGGGCCGGACGGTCCGCTTGGGAACTGCGTCGTCGGGAATTGATGTGACGGCGGGGCGAACGCTGACGCTTTCGGCGCCGTTCACTTGGAGTGCGGCTGGGAATGCGTTGCAGAAGAACGATTTGGGTGTTCTTGAGTTGACGGCGGACAACACAGGGTGGACGGGAGCGATCACGGTCAGTGCGGGGGCGATCCGCGTGTCGAACTCGAACGCATTGGGGAGCGGCGCTGTGGCATTGGTGACGCCGTCGGGGGCGAAGGGGGCTGCGTTGCAGTTGGCGGGCGGAGTGACCATCGGAAATGCGATCAACTTGCAGGCTGCGACAAACCAGTCCTTCGGCGGAATTCAAGGGGGGGGTCAGTTGCAATCGTTGTCGGGTGTGAACACGGTCATGGGCCAGTTGAGGATGGATTGGGATGCGTTGTTGAGTGCGGAGACGGGGGCGACGTTGAACGTTGCGGGTGGTGTTCACAATGGGACTGGGACCGTGCGGTCGTTGTTTTTGGGCGGTGGAGGTACGGTGAATCTTTCGAGCGGGTTGACGGCGGCGACGGGCACGGCGAATCAGTACTATGGGGTGTACAAGGTGGGCGCTGGGACCCTGAACCTAACCACAGCGAACTCGGTGATTCCGACCAATAGCTTGGCGGTGCGAGATGGTGTTTGGGCATTTCGGGATGGGGGAACGATTGTTGGAGGGAATGCGAATGCGTTCACGGTGTTCGCTGGGGCGACGTTGCGCTTGGACAATACGGGGTCGAACGTGACCAATCGGCTGGGAGGACGACCATTAATCATGAATGGGGGAGACTTGGCGTTGTCGGGTGGTGCGGCGGCGGATGCGGCGGAGGGGTTGGGAGCGGCCACGTTCAACTCGGGGGCTGCAACGGTGACAATCTCGGCGGGACAGCGCGCAGATTTGACGGTTGCCTCACTGACGGCGGCTGCGGGAGCGACGGTTCTGTTCCGAGGGACGCAGCTGGGGAGTACGCCGGGGGCGGGGGTGGGGGCGGAGATCCCGACGGCGTTGCAGAAGTTCGTGCGTCAGGCTGGTGGTGTTGGAACGGTGAATCGCGCGGTGTTGCCGTGGGCTCTTGTGTCTGGGACTGAGGGTGGTCTTGGAGAGGGTTTTGCGACGGTGTCCGCTGCGGGCGGGCAGGTGCGGGGGTTGAGTGCGTCGGAGACGGTTGGGTCGTTGAAATCGGAAGTGGCGGCGAATGTGGTGTCCGGTGCGGTGGAGGCGGTGCCAGGTCTGATGCCGATCAACTCAGTGACGTTCTTGGCGGGTGGTGGGGCGACACTGGCGAAGTCCGTTTTTCTGATTGTCGAGAGTGGTGGCGTGTTGTTCCGCGACGGAGCGGTTGGGACGTCGGGCGACGGGTTCATCACGACGACGGGTGGGCGCGAGTTCAAGGTATTCACTCCGGCCGCGAGTGCGGCGTCGGTGACGCCCGTCGCGGGTTTTGGAGGGACGAATAACGGGTTAACCAAGGCGGGGGCTGGGACGTTGCGGATGGACGCTCGGAATATCTACACGGGCACCACCACGGTGAACGAGGGGGTGTTGCGGTTTGCGGCGGGAAGCAACACGGTGGCACCGTTGCAGGGGTTGACGGTGAATGCGGGGGGCACGTTGGACTTGAACGGGAATAGTCAGTGGGCATCGACGTTGTTGTCGCAAGGGGCAGCAGCGGCATCGGGAATCCGTGGCGGGGTGGTGATGTCCAGTGCGCCGGCGGTACTGGCGTTGACGCCGGCGAACTCGACCTTTGGCGGGACGCTGACGGGGGCGGGATTGTCGGTGGTGAAGGGCGGAACGAATGCGCTGACGTTGACGGGGGCGAACGATTTTGGTGGAGCGGCCCGCGTCCTTGGAGGGACTGTGACTTTAGCGGATCAAGGGACGTTCAGCGGGATGTCCGCGCTGGAGTTGAGCTATGCGACCTTGATCTTGGACAACGAGGCGAGCATGGTGGGAGTTCCAGACCGATTGAAGGATAGTGCCGCGATTGCGTTGCGGGGGAGCACGTTGCAACTGAATGGCCGCGGACAGATGTTCAATCGTGAGCGGATTGGGGCGGTCGCGATGACGGAAGGTCTTTCGGTGTTGCGGATTGATCCGCAGAACATCGGATTGTCGGGCGCTGAGTTGAGTTTGGCTGCATTGAATCGGAGTTCAGCGGCTGGGGGGCTGCTCCTGCTGAATCGTGCCGCTGGAACGATCGGGTTGCTGGGATCGAACCCTCGCATCTTGGTGGATACGGCTCCGGTGTTGAC
>JACCED010467299.1_pt1 | contig 15537 bp, 19 predicted proteins | sample 7455021 | NCBI WGS metagenome assembly JACCED01 (sample SAMN15323456, study PRJNA562643) | freshwater metagenome | isolation source: river surface water | place: USA:Blue River Watershed | collected 2017-08-19 | reverse complement strand
TAATCGATGTAGAACACAACAGTGATGTTGGACATACTAATTATCAATATGTTGCTGGCAAACAACGTGTAAGTATGCTACGCAAAGATGTATATGGGTCATATGAAGTTCCACATCTCTATGAAATTGTAAAGAAGAATGTAGCTACCGGTCTTTATACTGATGAACTATTATCATGGTATACAGAAGAAGACTGGAATAAGATGAATGATATGCTGGATCATTCTAAAGACGAGCAATATAGTTATGCCGCCATTGAACAACTGATTGAAAAGTATCTAGTAAAGAATCGTTCAACAAAAGAAATTTATGAAACTCCTCAAATTCGCTACATGGTTGCCGCGGCAACTGTCTTTCACAAAGAAGAACCAAATGCGGCACGTATGCGTTATATTAAAGAATACTATAATGCGGCGTCAGACGGTCTCTTTACTCTTGCCACCCCTGTGCTTGCTGGTCTCGGTACTCCAACCAAGCAGTTTAGTTCATGCGTTCTCATTCGTAGTGATGATGATTTGGACTCAATATTTGCTAGCGGTGAAATGATGGCAAAGTATGCCAGTAAACGTGCTGGCATTGGCTTAGAGATCGGTCGCCTACGCCCACTAGGCTCACCTATTCGTGGCGGTGAGATCATGCATACAGGCATGATACCATTCTTAAAGAAATGGTTCGGTGATTTACGCTCATGCTCACAAGGAGGCATTCGCAATGCATCTGCTACGGTTTTCTATCCCATATGGCATCATCAATTTGATGACCTTATTGTGCTCAAAAACAATCAAGGAACAGACGAAACCCGAGTCCGCTTCATGGATTACGGTGTGGTGCTTTCTGCATTCTTTTGGAGACGATTCAAGAATAAAGAGAATATTACCTTCTTTGACCCTAATGAAGTGCCGGACCTATACGAAGCCTTCTATTCTAATACAGAAAAGTTCGAAGAACTATATGTTAAGTATGAAAAACAATCAGGCTTACGTAAGAAAACAATGTCGGCTGAAGAAGTATTCAAGTCAGGCATATTAAAAGAACGTACAGACACTGGTCGTATCTATCTTGTGTTTGTTGACAACGTGATGAATCAAGGTCCATTTGATCCTGAGTATCACACTATTTACCAGAGTAACCTTTGCTGTGAAATTCTACTCCCTACTAAGTCTTTTAAACGTCTTGATGATCCTGATGGTCGCATTGCACTATGCACACTGGGTAGTATCAACTGGGGAGCTTTCCGCAATCCAGAAGATATGCGTAGGGCTTGCCGTATTCTTCACCGCAGTCTTAACAATATCCTCGATTATCAGGACTTTTTGAGTATTCAAAGTAAACTAAGCAACGATGAGATTCGTCCATTGGGTATTGGTATTACTAACCTAGCATACTGGCACGCCAAGCGTAACTTTAAGTATGGTGAAAAAGATTCATTACAAGAAGTTAAATCTTGGATGGAACATCAGTCATACTATCTGACCGAAGCAAGTGTAGAACTAGCGCAAGAACGTGGTCGTTGCGAACATAGTGATAAGACACGATATGGACAAGGCGTGTTCCCTTGGGAACTACGTGCTAAGGGCGTTAATGAACTAGCTAACTTTGAACCAGAACTAAACTGGGAAGGACTACGTGCTATGATGCGTAGTTATGGTGTCCGTAATGCTACACAAATGGCAGTGGCCCCTGTAGAATCAAGCTCTGTGGTTATCAACTCTACAAATGGTATTGAAATGCCTATGAGTTTAATCTCTGTTAAAGAAAGTAAAGCAGGAAGTTTCGTTCAAGTTGTTCCCGAATATCACAAGTTGAAGAACAAATATCAAATGATGTGGGAACAAAAAGATTGTGACGGTTACTTAAAGACTGCGGCTGTAATTGCGGCTTATGTTGACCAAAGTATTTCTACTAACACATTCTATAACCCTGCTCATTTCCCTGAGCGTAAAGTGCCAACAACATTAATTGCTAAGAATTTGATGCAGGCACACTATTGGGGCTTAAAGACTTTCTACTATAGCTTGATTAACAAAGCAGGTAGCAAGAGTCAAGACGAAACAGTAGTAGATTTACCAAGTGGCTTTAATGACATGGCAGAAGAAGATTGTGAAAGCTGTAAATTATAATGTTAGAAACAATTTGCGATATTATGGTAGACGCTTATAAGCGTAACTGGATTACCAGTCGTGATGGTAACGTAAGTATTCGTCATCACGACCGTAATCATTTCTACATCACACCAAGTGGTGTACGTAAGCAAACTCTACAACCAGATCAGTTTAAAAAGATTGGTATCCACGGTCTACTATGGCAGGAAGAGTATTACTCAGACATTAGTGCTAAACTAAAACCTAGCGGAGAGATTCCTTTACACTTTGGATTACAACGTGCTATGGGTCAGCATAGCAACGATGTTCGTGTAGTAGTACATGTTCACCCAACATACTGTATTGCCGCAATGCATGCCGGTATTGATCTTAATACTATTAGTGATAGCTTTCCAGAACTTAATCGTTATACTAAGGTAGCACCTAATGTAGGAGATGTACCTCCTATCAGTCAAGCACTTGCTGACCAGTGTCATAAGAGTTTACAATTAGACGACTATGGTAATATTGCTTATGATATAGTAGGTATTAAAGGACATGGAGTTGTAGCTATTGATACAAGCCCGTGGCGTGCGTATGAGCACATAGAGAGATTAGAACATATTTGCAAGATAGTACTTGCTTCAGGAAATTATTAAAATGTCAAAACAACAATATAACTTAACAACTAAAACAGATTATTTGAATAGAAAAATGTTTTTGGACCCGGAAGGTCCCGTAACCATTCAACGATTTGAAGAAGTAAAATATAAAAAGATTGCAGACTTTGAAACAACTGCACGTGGTTTCTTTTGGGTACCAGAAGAAGTTAGTCTTACTAAAGATGCTAATGACTTTAAGGATGCCAGTGATGCAGTCAAACATATCTTTACTAGTAACGTACTAAGACAAACTGCCCTTGATAGTTTACAAGGTCGTGGACCAGCACAAGTGTTTACTCCCTGCGTATCACTACCTGAACTAGAAGCATTGATGTATAACTGGAGTTTCTTTGAAACTAATATACATAGTCGTAGCTATAGTCACATCATCCGTAACATATATAACGTACCCAAAGAAGTGTTTAACACTATCCACGATACACAAGAGATAATCAGTATGGCAAGTAGCGTAGGCTTGTACTATGATACTTTACACCGTATCAACTGCCGTAAAGAAATGGGGGAAGTTGTTACTGAACACGAACACATTAAAGCAATTTGGTTAGCATTGAATGCTAGTTATGCATTAGAAGCATTTAGATTCATGGTAAGTTTTGCTACAAGTTTGGCAATGGTTGAGAACAAAATCTTTATTGGTAATGGTAACATTATCAGTTTGATTCTGCAAGACGAACTATTGCACAAAGGCTGGACAGCTTATTTGATTAATCAAGTAGTTAAAGAAGATGCCCGCTTTGCACAAGTTAAAATAGAATGCGAACAAGAAGTCTACGCATTATACATGGATGTTATCCGTGAAGAAAAAGAGTGGGCTGACTACTTGTTTAAGTTGGGTCCTGTAATCGGATTGAACGCAACAGTATTAAAAGACTTTGTTGATTACACAGCCAATGATGCATTGAAAGCTATTGGTATCAGATATAATAACCCTGCACCCAAAACAACTCCTATCCCGTGGTTTAACAAGCATTCTGACACAAGCAAAAAACAAACAGCACTACAAGAAAACGAATCAACTAATTATGTCATCGGTGTGATGACTGATAGTATTGATTACGAAGAATTACCAACTATTTAAAAGGAAAAATAAAATGACAGCAATCGTATGGAGTAAGTATCATTGTCCTTATTGCGACCAAGCAAAGGCACTATTAAAAAGTAAAGGTATTGAATTTGAAGAACGTAAGATCGGAGATGGATATACTAAAGAAGAATTGCTAGAAGCAATCCCAACAGCACGTACAGTACCGCAAATCGTTTTAGATGGCGTACTAATCGGTGGATTCACCGAACTTAAACAAAAATTAACAGAAAGTAATTAATGCAAATAGCACTAGAATCAAATAAAGTATTCACATTCAAACTTAACTCAGGTGAAGAATTAATCGCTAAAGTCGTTCAATCAGGTGGGGACTTCATTGTTATCGAAGAACCCGTATCTATTGCCCCTACACAGCAAGGAATGCAAATGATTCCTAGCATGTTTACCGCAGATCCGAAGGGTGAATTCAAGCTAAATACTAGTAGCATTGCAATTTATGCTGAAACTGACGATAGTGTTAGAATGAAGTATTTAGAAGCAACAACTGGTATCAAAGTACCAGACAAGAAAATTGTATTAGGATAATTAATGCCACAAATATGCCGTATAGGTGATACAAATGAGATGAAGGGTGCAATCGTTGCAGGAGCTAGCACAGTCTTTGCTAATGGAATATTGGTAGGACAGCAAGGCAGCAAGATTAGTCCCCACGCCCCCTTTAAGGGTCCTCATAACAGTGCTACTGTAACTGAAGGTAGCCCTACTGTATTCGCTGACGGCATAGCAGTAGCTAGAGTAGGGTCAGGTAATAGTTGTGGTCATCATATGGCACAAGGCAGTCCTGATGTATTTGTACCATGAGTGATACAGGAAAACAAAGTCCACTAGGAGTTAATAGTCTTAACTCCTTATTAAATATTGAGGGTTTACAAATAAACTCTAAGTTTGTGTCATGGGCAGGTACATCACACAACTTCCCTAATTATACTTTTGGTAGATTAGTGCAAGAAACTGTATTGCGTGTTATTACACATGCTATACATGAAGGATATGGTGGTAATCCTGATGGTATACCTTATAATGATGTATACAATAATCTTATCAGTATAGGTGGAGGCACACGTTCAATACCTATAACAAGCATCACATCCGGTGTAGTTTCTGGTACTGAACAATTTTATTTTGATGTTACATATAATCAATCATTCGCACTTACAGCAGGATCATATGTAAGAATCAACGGGGCAACACCCGGCGGCTATAATGGTAATTGGTTAATAGAATCAGGCTCATCTGGTACTTTCAGAGTTTACTCAACAGCTTCATATGGTACTGCAACGACCCCGGGCTCGTTTGTAATTGATACACAAGTGCCGGGCTTAGGTAATGCGAAAGCAATGGTATATACCTGGGAAGAACTAATAGGTAGATTCGGCACTGGCACATTTAATCTAGGTGATACTATAGGCTGGGGTGGTTCTACTTATAAAAATAACTTAGATAGCTCAGATCCTAACCCAGCGACTCAGTGGGCATACTTAAGATTGTTCCCATTACAAGCATGGATGGAATTCAATTATAATTCTACGTTAAGTTCAGGTGATAGTTTAAATCCGGCTGGCTATAGAGATTTCTTACAGCAATGGCAAAGCGCATATGGTTTTATTGGTTATTCTAACAATGCTATTCTTAGTGTAGATAATAGTAAAGACTTCTTAGAAGGTACATACAGTAATATGAATGACCTTATTACTGCTGATATCACTAATGTAAGTTTAGCAACAAAAGCATTTGGACAAGACTTAATAGCATTAGGTAAAGCAATTGATTTATCTACTATTGCAACATATGGATTGCCGTCAAACTTATTAAAGACATTAGTAAAGTATAACGCATTAACTAAAAATTTAAGTTTAGCAATTATATCGGCAGGTATACCAGTTGATGTACTAGGAGAGATTATATCAAACATATCACAGCCTACTAACGAACAAGAACGACAACTATATGCGGCATACTACATTACAGTAGGAGACACATTGAATGAAGTGTTGGTTCCATTAAACTGTAAGACGCAGGGATTGAGTTCTTTAGCAGACTTATTAAATCCAGCAAAAATGTTCCCTAACAGTTACAAAACATTGACCGTGCAGTTATACAATACTGGAACACAGAATGGGGCACAGAATAGTAAGGTAGCATTTCCTATCTATAACTCATCTGGATCTGTAAATTCAGACTTAACAAGTACACAAGTATTAAATCAAATTGGTACTCAAACGCCCGTTGGCACTCCTATTGTCAATGATAGTGTTAATAGTATTGTACAAGCGACAACAGATACAGCCAGTAGTTTAACAGAGTTAAATACTATTACACAGACATTAATAACTCCTAGTAGTAATATCGTCCAGTCTGACGGCGGCAAGGCATATGATACTTTTAGTAATGAGATAAGATAACATGGCAGAAATACAACAATCATCAAAAGGATACGGTTCATACTTATCAGGTATAGTTCCACCTGATATAGCTGTAGCTGCCGGCGCGTTTAGTGCGGCAATGCAACAGATACAAAATATACAAGAAGTGCAAATCGAAAAATTTGCACAAGTTGTAACTACTATGGAAACCATGGTAGGATTGAATACTAATGCTAATAGTAATAACTTAGTTCCTACTAATTTACCATTACGAACTGCCGGTAGACCTAAGATTGCATTAGGTAGTGGTCCCCAAGGTTCTTACACTATGAGTGACTTCTTTGGTTGCATGAGTGGATTGCCTTATAATGGTCGCTCGTACTTAGGCCCACTATTACCTGAATGTGGTTTCGAAGGTATATACAATAAACTAAAACAAGTAGCAACACGCAAGTTGTTCAATATATACCACGAAACATATCTGTCAGTAACACATCAACGTGCGAAGTTCAGTATCCAACAACCATACTGGTATGTGATTACTAAACCATATGTACCACCAACTGCGGCCGCTAATCCACCTAATCCTGATTATAATCCTACTCCGCCAGATCCAGAGCCTGATCCAGATCCTCCTTATAATGATACCCCATATACATTCGCACCAACTGATTCGCCAGTATACTGGTCACATCCAGGTTCTGCTGAAGAATATGACTGGTACTACAGAATTACATTTAATTTAGATGTTCCCGGTGGAGGCTATGGTCGCGGTACAGCACCGAACCCGATTGTCACTATAGCACCAAATAATGTAAAAGCCTCATCAGTGTCAAGTGTAGGAAGAGACGATAACGATATCCCTGGTATGTTTGGAAGGGTGTCAACATCTGACAATTACGGCGGTCCTTATTTATGGGCACATACTGTGCAAGATAATTGGGCACCAACTATATATCCAGCAACGACCCCGCCTTTTTATCCACCTAAGGATGATGCTTGGGTTAGAGCTAACATGCCAGAAGAAATTATTACAATCGAAGCACCTCCTATTGAAATGTTGCCAGTACAAGCTAATGGTGATTTTGCTACTGACGGAAAAAACACTCCTGGATTTGCTATCTCATATAAAGGTACAAAGTCTGAAGGTACTTGGTACTGGCCTCGAGGCGGCAGTAGCCCGGGTATGAACTCACCTATCACAGGTTATATTGGTCAAGCAAATGCAGAGATTGACAGTATCAATACTAATAACAGAGCAAGTTGTCAGAAGTTAAATGACTACTGGAATTCAACCGGTACGCAATTAACTATCGAACAACGTGCTAGACAAGAAGGACTACGTCCGCCATTATCTAGTCCTAGAGAAAACTTCTTATCTCTTTACCCAACTACCATTTATACATTTGTTGATTCTATTCCACAATATGGTAAAGATACTGAACCACATATGTATGCCCAAACATTAGAAAACATTTCAAATTGGGACACAATAGGTGGACAGAGCATTGTGGGTATGATGAGGGAGAATCGTAACCAAAGTCGCTTGACAGCACTAGGCATTTCGTTAGACAATAATATAATTGACAAACTACCATACGAACAACAAAAAGTGTTAATAGCAAATGGTACATTGCCAACTGGAACAGCTAATCCAAATATACCTAGTGGTTCCACTGTTGCAAACCCATCAACACCGTTTGTGCCAGGAACAACTACTCCATCTACACCTATCATTATACGTGATGGCGCAGATGTAGTACCTCAACCACCTGGGAATATCGATGTGGGTACGGGAGAGTATGTTATAGATGGAGTACCAATCGACACTGGTAACCCAAATGTTCCGGGCTCATTTGCCGGATCACCTTACTCAGGCTTAATACCACCTAACTTAAATTCGTGGTATACGTCTGCAACATTAATGCCTAGCACATACACAGTTAACGAAGCAATTGACGAAGTTATCCGTTGCAACTGTGATTGCTGGAATCTCGCATAAACGAAAGGATTTTTCCTATGAGCGATAAAATTAAATTTTTAAGGATAGTCGCCGGCGTACTAGTTCTAGTAGTTGGTTTATTTCTTACTAATACAAAAGAAAGATATTTCTTATTCGATGTTACACCTGAACCTGTTGCTGAAGTTGCCAAAGTAGCAAAAGCAGTAGATCCAAAACAACTTGCTTGCATGGCAAAGAATATATTCTACGAAGCAAATGGTGAACCTACACAAGGGCAAGCCGCAGTGGCTAGAGTAGTAATGAATCGTATTAGTCATGGTTTTGGTTCTAATCCATGCAACGTTATCTATCAAGCAACTTATGTCGAAAAAGAGAATGAGTACGGCGATATGTATAAAGCTAAACAATGTCAGTTCAGCTGGGTATGTGAAGGTAAAGGTGAACCAAATAAAAACAGCCCCGGCTACATTAAAGCAAAAGAAATAGCATATGATGTTATGGCATATAATGCTTATGAAGATGTTGTGCCAAAGTCTACACTATTCTTTCATAACATATCAGTGATACCCTCTTGGCCTTACCAACAGGTAAAGAAAATCGGTAACCACATCTTCTATTCAAAAGCAAAGAAGAAACAGAAACCAAAAACAAATCTACAAGATGCTTGATAAACCAAACTCAGCAAACGGCGTCAGTAGTTATGATTCTACTGGCACCGGTTCACTAATACATTTCTTTAATCGTAATGTAACTCCTTATGCGACAGAATCGGGCGGACCCAAATTTGATTTAGTGCCTGTAGAGAAGCATAAAGATATCATGTTGAACGTTGCAAGGTTGCATGCCAAGCAAGAATATGATAGAATCATGGAACTAGTATCTGTACTACAAAAACAAGCAGAACAGATTAAGCATCGTCTTGATTTAACTGATATGGTTCATGCGGCCAAGTACGACTTTCAATTATCAAATGGTAGTATATATTGGTTGTTGTATGACCATAGAAAACAGTTTACTAGGTTGAGCATTAATGGGCCCAATGATTGGTCTAGTAGTGCTCCCGCTGAGTATGAATATTTGTGTAAAGTAAAATGGTTAGGTGACCACACTTGGATAGAGGTAGAAGATGATAAGTAGTAGCCCAGAACGTAACACTTTTCAAGCCGAAGCATATATTAAACGCTGTGAAGAAGAAGGCAAAGAGCCTAGCGAAGATTATTTAAACATTTACAAGTCTGCAAAACAACGGGATGAAGAAAACATTGCAAACCCTGAATGGCAGAAAGATAACATGGAGTATGACTTGCGAAGTACTCAATGGATTATCGATAAAGTAAAAGGTGACGAAGTATACGCACAGAATTTATATGCCGCTATGTGCAACAATGATTTCACTAAGAATGATGTTATTCCCATCTTAACCGAGAAGCGTTGGAGTTGTAGTTGGAGACACGCAGGTGGAATTGTCGCTGATATGCGAGAGCAGGGTGATTACATTGATTGGTACTGTAGTGGCATCAGGGATGCACAGGATTTAGATGATGACCAATTTCAACAATTAACTAAAAAACAACAAGAAATATATCTGCGAAACAAAGCGTATGTTTCTGAAATGGTTGTTACAGATGAAATTCGTGCTGATTTGTTAAAACTAGGTTGGATAGTAATAGCTTATGACTCTGAGGCATACTAAATACACTACAGGAGACTAACACATGGCTTATAGCGCACAAGTAGTGGATCATTATGAAAACCCTCGTAACGTCGGGAGTTTTGCAAAAGACGATGACGATGTAGGTACAGGAATGGTCGGAGCCCCGGCATGCGGGGACGTAATGAAATTACAGATTAAAGTAGATAAAGAAACGGGAGTTATAACAGATGCCAAATTTAAAACATATGGGTGCGGGTCGGCTATTGCTAGCTCAAGTCTTGTCACTGAATGGGTCAAGGGGAAAACACTTGACGAAGCTGCCGAGCTCCGAAACTCTCAAATCGCAGAAGAACTTGCACTCCCCCCAGTCAAAATCCACTGCTCAATCCTCGCGGAAGACGCCATCAAAGCCGCAGTAAATGACTACAAACAACGACATATTTCTTAATGAAGATATCATACCTATAACATATTTCGGCGGCACAGGAGGATATTTTTTATGTTACTTTATAGTAGGTGCTAAAAAAAATAGGTATGACCCCCTCCCCCTAAGCAAATACGGGAACGCACACAGGGGAGTAATCGATCTTCCAGAAGGTTCACTTGAGTTATCAAAAATAATTGATAAGCCTGAACTTGATAAAATAAAAATGGTCTTAGAACTACCTAGAACAGATGATGCAATAAAGCCATATTATTACCCTGTGCATATTTTTGATTTAGCATTGATAAGTAAATATTTTGCCAAAGCAATAACTATCAAGTTTGATACAGATGATATAAATGAGTTAAGTTGTGTGTATTTAGGTAAATGGTATATAGACTCTAGTACATCATACACTGAATCATCTGACCTTTTGCAAACTAAATTAATTATTAAATCTTGGTTTGATAAACAATTGCGTGAATACCCAAACAAAAAATCATTTCAAAACATCTTATATGTTTCTTGGAAAGAACTTTTTAAAGGAAATATTGATGATTTGATAACGAAGCTAAGTACATTTACAGACATTGATGCAGAGAACTTTTCAAAAGAATCATTAATTCATTGGAGAAATAAAACTCAGTATTGTATTAATACATTTACTGAAATTTGATAAAGCATATTATGAGCAACGATACAGCAAAATTTTTAAATAGTCGCCGTCGTCATAAGAACGATGTGGCAGTCGCAAGACAAGTTCGTATTGCCAAACAACATGGTTTAGGATTTTACGACAAGGCAATCAAAGAGCCTCATCGTTTAGCTAAACATCATGCTATGGATTGTGGTCGTCCTGGTTGCGCTATGTGCGGTAACCCTCGACATATACACAAAGATGGATTAACAGCGCAAGAGAAACGTATGTACCAAGATACTGAAAAAGTTACTGATAAACACAGCAACGGACTCACCCCATCTGAAGAATAACTTGCCCATTTTACTTATTCAAGTAAAACACTTTTGATATAATATACACTATGAAAAAACTTTTAACAGCCATTATAATGGCATTTTATGCTTTTGGCGCACAAGCCAATGATGTAGTAACTCTAGTAGTTCCTGTAGCCCCGGGTGGTGGTACTGATGTATTAGCACGTGCTATTGTCGAAAATATGACAAAGCAAGGTATCCCTATGATTATTACAAATAAGCCCGGTGCTGAACGTAGCATTGGTGCAAACTTTGTCGCAACTGCAAACCCAGATGGTAAAACATTATTCTTGGGCGCAATTAGCGATACTGTATTGCTACCATTGTTCAAGTATCCCGGACTACAGTTCAACGAAGATACATTTGTTCCAGTAGCATTCTTAGCAACACTGCCACCAGTGATTACTGCTAGTAACAATGTTCCTGCAAACAACTTCAAAGAACTAGTTGAGCTAATCAAAAAAGATCCTAGCAAATATCAAATTGGAAGCTTTGGTAAACTAAGTGTTATGCAAGCTAATGCTATTTTTGCATTTGCAGGCGCAACTCCAACTATCGTTAACTATAAAGGTGATGTACCACTCGCAGTTGACTTGGTTGGTGGACATATCCCGCTTGGTCTTAACTCACTTCCCCCGGTCAAAGAATTAGCTAAAGATGGTAAACTAAAAATTATCACTATGCTTACTGATGAACGTAACAAAGACTTCCCTAATGTAGGTACTATTCATGAAGTAAACAAGTGGAGTAGTTACTATTGGTTTGGTATCTTTGCACCACCTGGAACTAATCCTGATCTAGTGAAAAAATATCACACAGCATTCAATAACGCATTGAATGATGAGGATGTAAAAACTAAATTGGCATCACAGTCATACAAAGAACGTGTTATGACACAGCAACAATTTGCTAAGTTTTACAAAGACCAATTGAAATTCTACAAGCCACTAGTAGACCAATTGGTCGCTAAAGAAAATAAGTAATTTACCCAATATGCTACTGTTTTTGAAATAGTAGCATATAATTGTATTTATAGAGCACTAAATAAATATAGAATGCTTTTAGAAGTGCTCTATTAGAAAGAAATTATGAATGGATGTTTTACTTGTTTAAACTGTGGTAAAGTTAACCCTGTGAAGGGCAACTCATATACCAACAAGTACTGCAACAATAGCTGTCAACAGCAACATCGTAGCAGACAATTAGTTAGTGAATGGAAACAAAAGCCTGAGCAAACAGCTTGGCGTCAAGTTCCTGAATGGATCAAGAAATATTTGATACAAGAAAGAGGACATCAATGTGAAGTATGTAGTAATACAGTACACGCAGGACATGACATTCCACTAGTAGTTGATTACAAAGATAACAACAGTCATAATAGCACAGAAGATAACTTACAATTGATTTGCCCCAATTGTAAGTCACAGAAATAATTCATTACACACAAAGGAAATAAAATGAAAACAATCGGCGATAAAATCACAAGTTTTGCAGTAACAGGCGTTAAGCCAGGCGCACTCACAGTAGACGGTGCATTTGAAACTATTACAGACAAAAGCTTTGAAGGCAAATGGAAAGTTATCGTGTACTATCCAAAAGACTTCACATTCGTTTGCCCTACAGAAATCGTAGCATACGACAAGTTGAATCAAGATTTTGCTGACCGTGATGCAGTTCTATTGATCGGTTCTACCGACAATGAGTTTTGTAAACTAGCATGGCGTAACGCACATGAAGATTTGAAGAAAACAAACTCATGGTCATTCGCAGACGTGGCACGTGATGAAATGTCACTTGCAGACCAATTAGGTATCTTCTACGGTCCAGCTGGCGCCGCATTACGTGCAACATTCATCGTTGACCCGGACAATGTTATTCAACACTTAACAGTCAACAACTTGGACGTTGGTCGTAATCCAGATGAAACATTGCGTATTCTTGACGCATTGCAAACTGGCGAACTATGCCCATGCTCACGCCCAATTGGCGGTGAGACACTTTAATTAAAGAAAGAGGCAATCATGTACGATTTTTCTGATTACGTAGAATACTGTAAACAAAAGGGCTGTACTGATTGCCCAGGAGTAACAAAATGAACTTTCAAGAATTATTCAATTATCTCAAGAGAGAACATTGTCCCTCTTGTAACCAACAAGGAAAATAAAAATGAATCCAATCACAATTAACGGAGACTGGGTACAGTCTGTCAAAGACTCTATCCCAGATCACTCAAAAGATATCAAACTTAACATTGATGCAGTTATCAATCGTTCAGGCTTAGATCCAGTAGATACACATGCTATTGCGTATGTATCTGCATTGGCAGCAGGTAATGGTGGCCTAGCATTTGAGATTGAGCACAACAGTCCTCTATTCCAAGCAGAAGCTGAACGTGAGGCTGCAAAGACAGCGGCATCATTGATGGGTCAAAACAACATTTGGTATCCATTCGTTGAAATGGCAGGCGACGAAGGAATGAAAGGTCTTCCGGCAGGGTTGCGTATGAATGCTTACGCTACACACGGTGGCGTTTCAAAGAAGAAATTTGAAATGTATTCTCTCGCCGCAAGTATCATTGGTAAGTGCCACTTCTGTGTCAAAGCTCACTATGATACACTAAAGAAAGAAGGAATGACAACCCAAGAGTTGATGGCAGTCGGTCGCATTGCGGCAGTGATTCATGCCATTGGGAAAATCTCACTATAATAGTGCGTCAATCATGCTCAATCATAATGATGACTCAATGCAATTAGGCTGTACGTGGGTGTTTGACGATACGGTCGCTGAAAGATTTCAACACGAAGCAGAAACTAATATCCCCAGCTATCATGTTGTAATCAATAAATGTTTAGAATTCTCTAACAAATACCTAGAAAAATCTGATAAAATAATAGATGTAGGCAGTGCATTGGGTTATACAATGAGCAAATTTATTAATGCAGGATTCACTAATATCATGGGAGTAGATAATAGTCCTGCAATGATTAATAAGAGCATGTATAAGCATTTAGTGAGTCACGGGGATATTTTACCAAAACACAAATATAAGCTGGTTATGATGAACTGGACATTGCATTTCATAACAGATAAGCGGTCGTATCTTAATAACATATATGATAGTTTGGAAGATAGTGGTTACTTAATTCTTAGTGATAAGTGCTTGCAATCTGAAATTGTCAAAGATATGTATTATGATTTTAAAAGAAAACAAGGCGTCAGTGAAGAATATATACAGAAAAAAGAACAAAATTTAATAGGTGTGATGAAAAGTGTACCGATTGATTGGTACTTAGAAACTTTACAAAAAATTGGCTTTACTGTAGACGTAATACATGCAGATTTAGGATTCACTACGTTTCTTTGCAAAAAATAATTAGGTATTTATAAGTATATTACTGAACCATTTAATGGTATCATCCCAGCTTAATTTTTTATTCCATCTGATAGAGACAATGCGTCTGGTATCATTGTCTAAATTCCAGACTTGATGCGGAATGTCAGTGCGTACTAATGCAACTTTTCCGACATTCCACTCATCAACTATATTGCCGTAATCATGAAACCAAGCTTTATAGAACACTCCTGCACTATTATTTTTTAACACGTATCCCGGTTTGATTGGGTTGAACCATCTCATCACCCCTTGACCATCAATAATAATATTTAAACTAGGCCAATATGGAGTTTGAGTTTTTGAATCAAGGTCTATATGAATACTTTTCTTGTCAGCCCCTGGCTTCATAGAAAAAACTAAACTAGATAATGACCCCAACTCTGAGAGTTTTTTATATACATTGTCATGTAAGTACATATGAGGATCACAAGATGTAACATGAAACTCTTTATCTATAGGTAGATGAGGAATATTACTAATATCTTTTATAAAAAAAGATACAGGTAAATCTAAAAGATGATGACACTTTAGTGATGTCATTTTATACCTTCATCAGTTTTTCATAGTACAATTCTTTTTTCAATGTAGATTTTTCTTTTAACATGATATTGATATTTTTTTTACTGAGTGTTGGGTCATTGATTATTTTAAATATATCTTCAATCGTGTAATCTAGATTTACTATTCTACCTATCCAAGTTGCGGCAGATAATTTAGCCTTTTGTTGCACTCTGGGATCACTATGAAATTCCCGTACAAGCTCTGAAGCACGTGTAAAATTCATATGCTCACCTTCCCATGGTTTGTCTTGACTTAACACGTAACCAAATTTAGCAGGATCTTTATCAATTTTACTTGTGGAACGACCATCTCCATCATG
>JACCED011293904.1_pt1 | contig 15539 bp, 13 predicted proteins | sample 7455021 | NCBI WGS metagenome assembly JACCED01 (sample SAMN15323456, study PRJNA562643) | freshwater metagenome | isolation source: river surface water | place: USA:Blue River Watershed | collected 2017-08-19 | reverse complement strand
ATTCAAAGCTTGTGGTTGAGCAGATGAGTGGCCGCTGGAAAATTAAAAGCCCAGACATGCGAGAACTTGCCATGAAAGCAAGAGATCTACTTCCATTTGGAAACGTTACTTATACCTGGATTCCACGTGAAGACAATAAACATGCAGATGCTTTGGCTAACGAAGCACTGGATGGGCACCTTTCGGGCGGGTCGGGAATTATTGAGCGCCGCTCATGACTGTATTTCTTTTGCCGCCATCTGAAACGAAAAATGATGCAACTGGCAAAGCTAAATTGAATTTAAAGAATTTAAGTTTTCCTGAACTAACTAAATCTCGAACACTTGCTCTTGAGTCGCTAATTACTCTTTGTGAAAGTTCACCTGCAAAAGCTAGAACGGTTCTTGGCTTAAGCCAGAAGCAAGATTTTGAACGAGAGCGAAATATTAAACTTAAAACCACATCTGCTGCACCGGCATGGAAAGTCTATTCAGGTGTTCTATTTGATGCCCTAAATCCTGAAGCACTCAGTACAGCTGCGTTAAAAAAGCTGAGTAAGTATTTTTATGTGCAATCTGCAATGTTTGGTTTGATTTCTTTGGGTGATGTGATCCCGGCATACAGGTTGTCAGCAGACACTAAATTGCCAAAAATCGGTTCACTTTCCAATATCTGGGCCAAGCCATGTTCAGAAATATTTGAATCTCTAGATGAATTAATTGTTGACCTTCGCTCAAGCCAATATGCCAATTTGGCACCGCTACCTAAGTCAGTTGCTGAGCAGGTGGTGGTTGTGAAGATTTTGCAGAAAATGCCATCAGGTCCACCCAAAGTTGTTAGCCACCACAATAAAGCGACCAAAGGTCGAATTATTAGACAGATCGTAACTTCAGGAAGTGTTCCAACAACAGTGGATCAACTTGGTAAGACTATTTCTAAGTTAAAAGCTGATGTTGATTTGGTTAAGCCAAAGAGTGCCGGTCAACCACGGGCCTTAAATGTTGTGGTTGCCGTTCTTTAGCCAATCTGGTTAACAGTAACAATCGTAGAGGGGATTGATGGAATTCCAGCTGGATTAGTGATTAATGGGGATCCGCCGTGAAGAGAAACCTGATTTCCGTTTACAGCAACCATCAAAACAAAATAATCATTTGCTGAGGCATCGAGAAAAAAATTCCACGCAGCAACAATTCTTTCATTATCTACTGCTGAACCGATAATTAAATCCGTAGCACTTTCAGTTACCCATTTATCAGAAGTTATCCCGTTTTTCGATAGCCAAATTGTGATGCTTCTTCGTTGATTATTTTGATTCCAAAGTTGGCTTGAAAAAGCCAAGTTGTATTTGCCTGAATTTCCAAAGGTTATTTTGTAAGAATCCACAATGGATATCCCATTTTGAAATGCTGTTGAATCCAAGGGGATAGGTGTTGCAGTATTTGCAGTTAGAGTGTGATCCGCTGTGTCATAAAAGCTTCCGTAATATCCAAATCCACCGGCGGCTCCTTGAGGACCTGGTATTCCCTGAGGGCCGACAGCACCAGTTGCACCTCTGGGCCCAATTAAGGTGGCTGTTTGCTGTGTGGTGCCATCAGGAAACTTAATTCCGTTTGACAAAGCAAGGTAGCCAGTGTCACCGGGGTTGCCAATTGTTATGTCTTGGCTTGAAATTTCAGATGAAATACCAGTTTCGGTTAGTCGAATATTTCCGATCGACAGTGATTCAATTCCATCAAGCAAGAATGTTCCAGCAACTACTGTCATGGCAACTTGAAGTCCAGAGATTATGTCTTCCATATAAAGAGTACCTGGACCAAGTTGCAGGCTCTTCCATCTATTTCCAGTCGAGCCAAGCGAATAGTAATTATCCCTTGAGGGGATTAAGTCAGAACTAAGGGAAGTGTATGGAACAGAAGAGCAATTACCATCTATTCCATCTTGACCGTTTAGGCCAGCAGGTCCAGCAGGTCCAGCAGGTCCGGCGGGTCCAGCAGCTTCAGTTGGGCTGATGCTTGGGTTTATCATTTCATCTTTTAATGTTGATGATGCACTGGGTGATGCCGACTTTGAATCTGACGGTTCTATTGGATTTACAGGTGGGCAACTAGCATTCGGTATTGCTGAACTAATTGTCGAGACTCGGTTACTCAAAGAAGTAAACAACGCAATAAGCGAAACTATAACTGCCACAATTGAAACAAGTGCGGAAAGTTTACTTCCAGGATGTTTTATCACAACTCAGTATGGCAGTTTTCAGAGCAACAAAACAACGACTGTCTCTTGAATTAAACTCCTAGGCAATTGTCCTTGTTCTGAAAATTCGCATTATTGCTGAATTTCCTGAAAATAAAGGGCTGGGATAGAGACTCAAATTGACTCAAGGCACATACTGAAGTGAAAAGGAACCAGGGGAGTAATGAGCAAAAAGGGGAAATATTGAGGAATTTTGACTTCTTGCCAAGGTTGTTGTTTCTGATGCATGATTCAGATTGATAACGATGCTCTTTAACCTGATAAACCATGTTTGGTTATGACTGAATTTATAAAGGTCAACGAATGCATCGAATGGAGATTAAAAATAGTGCTCAACGAAAAAATAAAAGGTCCAGCCGCTTACTTCCCATCCATTGAAAAGAAATATGGCAAGCCAATAGATTTCTGGATGAAAGAAATCAAGAAAGTTTCCAAATTGGCTCACATGGAACAGGTAGCACACCTGAAGACCAAGTTTGAAATGGGTCATGGTCATGCAAATGCACTCGTTGCGCACTTTAGGTCCCTCAATAAATAAGGGAATTTACTCGAAGCCTCTACTGTTCTAAAATTTAACTCGAGTTAGTTGGATGATCGCGGGTAGCAATATTCGAGGAAAGTCCGGACTCCAAAGGGCAGAGTGGTGGATAACGTCCACTTGGGGTGACCCACAGGAAAGTGCAACAGAAAGTAAACCGCCTAGAAATAGGTAAGGGTGAAACGGTGAGGTAAGAGCTCACCAGCGATTGTGGTGACATGGTCGGCTAGGTAAACCCCACTCGGAGCAAGACCAAGAGGCTCGAAAGAGCTGAGCAAGAGAGCGGCCCGCTTTTACTTGCAGGTAGGTTGCATCAGGTTGTTGGTAACAGCAATCGCAGATGGATGATCATCGCACGTAAGTGCACAGAATCCGGCTTACAGACTGACTCAACTTAAGGTAAGAAAACATGTTGGCCCCATCCCAAAAGGATGGGGCCTTCACCTTTTCTAATTATTTTTTATTTCTCTTAATTGCTTGGTGCAAAAATTACGACATCACGTCTTTGCGGTCAAATTTTAAAATTGCGGCGGTGACCAAAAATATAAACGGCACAATCGTGAATGCGGCACCTTTAGCCATGGTGTCCCAAATGATTTCAGGACCTAAGGCATCGGTCCAGGCTTGCGAATAATGGCCAGGCAACCAATTCCTCAAGTCGCCAAGTGCAGTTATTGCATCCAAAATTGCCAGAACAATCACAAGCATTACTGCAGTCCCAACAGCGCCGAGTGGAACATCAGTTCTGACACTCATAAAAAATGCAATTCCTGAAACAAAGAGCAGCGTCAAATAAACATATCCAGCAATTACTAATAGACGCCAAATGGCCTGACTACCCTCGAAAGTTCCGCCTACCGGACTTACAAATGCGCCGTTACCAAATGCGATCACGCCTAGTCCATAAGAGAAAAGAATTAAGACAACTAATGCCAACAAGTTAAGAGTCATTGCAACACAAAGTTTCACCGCAAGCAGGCGGCGTCGGGGAACAGGAGCCGCTAAAAGGTAGCGCAAACTTGCCCACGAAGCTTCACTGGCAACAGTGTCGCCAGTGAATAATGCAAATACTGTGGTTAATAAAAATCCAGTTGCAAAGAAAATCATCACGACTGTGAAATTCATCGCGCTAGATGTTGCCAGATCAATCAAATCAAAGTTTCCTCCTGCCAAACCAGCAGAGGCATCAGATGAGTTCTCGCCTGATGGACCGTATTTGATAGCCAGCACAACTATCAGTGGCAGTAAAAGCATGAGCGCAAAAGCAACTAATGTTCTACGCCGGCGAAGCTGGCGAATTAATTCAACGCGGTAGGGCAGTTTCTTACCCGAAAGCTGGCTCATCATGATTTTCCAATAGTTAGATCTTCGCCAACAATTTCAATAAAGAAGTCTTCAAGTTTTGTGTTAGCTTTTAGCAAATCTGAAACTTCTCCAGCCTTCACAAGCTGGCCTCGATGCATGACAATCACATAGGAACAAGTTTGCTCAACTTCACTTAACATATGTGAAGAAATGATCACAGTCTTGCCCGATGCAACATAGTTGTGTAAAACATCTCGCATCTCTTTGATCTGCTGTGGGTCAAGTCCGTTGGTTGGTTCATCAAGAATCAATAAATCGGGCTGGCCAAGCATGGCTTGAGCAATACCTAGACGTTGCCGCATGCCTTGGCTATAAGTGCGAACTTTACGATTGATTGCAGTACCCAGATCAGCAATTTTGAGAACTTCATCAAAGTTTGCCGGTGAAGTTCGACCAGCTGCACGCCAATAGAGATCTAAATTTTCTCGACCAGTTAAATGTGGCAGGAAACCTGAGCCTTCGACTAGCGAGCCAATCCGAGATAGAACTTTTGCACCGGGTTCAACTTTCTGACCATAAACGAATACTTCACCGGATGTTGGCTTAATCAATCCCATGATCATTCGCATAGTCGTGGTTTTGCCTGCACCATTAGGACCAAGCAGACCAACAACTTTTCCTTGAGGAATTGAGTAAGTAATGTCATTAACAGCGCGCGGTCCATTCTTAAACTGTTTGACTAAGCGCTCTATTGAAACTGGAACCTGAGCAAGTTCTGGCTTCTCCAGATCGAATGTGTACTTGCTTCGGGTTGTGAATAAGACAATAAATGAAACTGTTAATGCACCGAGAATTACCCATAGATAAACCCATAGTGACTTTCCTGGATTCATTGGCGTTAATTGCCAACTGGCAAGATCAAGGCTTGGTTTAGCTAGCGCAACGTTAATGATTGCTGAGTCATTCGACAATCGGTATGCCATGTCAGTTGTGCTGATAAATACCCGTAAATAATCTCCGGGAGATATTTCTGCAACAATCGCTGGCAAATTAATTATTACTTCTGTTGGAATTTGCTTAACTTGATTTAACTTTATTGGCGCAACGAGACCATTTGGCAAGCTTGTGGCTCCCGTTGATGAGACCACTTGAAGGCCCGCAAATAAAGTCAGTTCATCAAGAATTTGTTCCTGACTTGAAACCAGGATTGAAATTTGGCTACTGCCCAGAATTTGATCCTGTTTTGTAAATGGCTCGGTTTGAAATACCGCAAATTGACCAGGGATTTGTTGGGTTAAAAATCCGCCAACATTGCCAAGTCCTGGGTAAGTAGAAATTGCAGATGGTAAGCCTCCAGGTGGTGCCAAAATTTGCTGAGGGATATTTGTCAGTGGAACTTCAGTAAAAGTATTACCTAGCGGCACATATGAAGTTGAAATGGAAATCTTTGGTTCGACTTGTTCGCTTTCCGAACCAGTGATGCTCTGTGATGCAAATGTAACTTCAAAATCTGTATTCACTTCTTTGGTTTTCTTTAAGTGCATATCAAACCAGTTGAGTGTTAGTAAATTTAAGCGAGCAGTTTCAGAAACGCCACCATCATGACCGCCACTATGCCAAACCACTTTCACGGCCGTATTTGGATTTTGTGCCTTTATTTGTTTGTAGGTTGCATCGACTTCAGATAGGGGAAATAGCGAATCTGCTTGCCCAGCCATGAGCAAAGTGGGTGCGGTTATTTTGCTTGCAATCGAAACTGGAGATGAATTTCTAAGAAGTTGACTTTGGTCTGGAGTGTAAGTGCCGGTTTTGGCTACTTGCTCATAAAGCTCACACCACTGGGTTGCAAATCGGCCGCACTTAGTCGTTGAACCATCTTGATTGATCAGACCTCTACTAAAAAATAGACTCGTCCAAAGCTTCTTGAAAATTCCTGGTGAATTACCTTGAACACTATTTTGTGGGAAAAGTGCAGTCTCTAAATTGTTCCAAGTGATGTCTGAACTGATCGCATCAACTCTGGGATCGATACCAGCAATCATCAAACTAAGTGCCCCACCATATGAGCCCCCAGCAAATCCAACTGTTGGATCTGCTGGTGCATCAAGTTGAACTTCAGGCCTTTTGCTGAGGTAGTCAATAATTTTGCCTGCATCAGCAACTTCATATTCAGCAGCATTCATAGTTATTGAGCCCGAACTGTTCCCGAATCCTCTGGCCGTAAATGCCAAAACAACGTATCCAGCCTCTTGCAGTTGGAGGGCCTGCGAAGTCAAGGAACTTTTACTGCCACCGAATCCATGCGCCAAAACTATGGCAGGTGCCGGAACTTTGTCAGGTAAATAAATATCAGCATCAAGTGTGACCGGACTTGGATCAGAAGTTGAATTTGCCACACCTTGAATTGAAATCACCTGGGGATCCTGCTTTGCCCAAGCGGTAGTCGCCGATGCCAAGCTAGCGAGCAGGCTTAGTGCAACGGCCAGAATAGGCAGGCGATATCTCATTACTTCAACTTATGTCAGTTTTGCCCAGATGCAACTTTTGAACGCTAACAGCAAGTTTGGGTGCCTATTTCTCAAAACTGCAAGAGCAAACAGGCGCTTTTATACTGAAATTGTGCAATCTTCAGCTAAAACGGTTTCTGAGTACATCAAGTCACTCCCGCCTGAACGCGCACTTGTGATTAAACAGATTAGAAAACTTGTCAAGCAAAACCTCCCAGATGGTTTTAAAGAATGTATGCGCTGGGGAATGATTTCCTGGGAAGTACCCCTTTCCCGATACCCAGTTACCTATAACGGGCAACCACTTAGCTATATCGCTTTAGCTGCACAAAAAAATAATTACTCACTTTATTTAATGGGTTGCTATGCAGATGAAAAAAATCGAGCCGCTTTTGAGAAAAGCTTTAAGCAGGCAGGTAAAAAACTTGATGCCGGAAAGTCATGCGTGCGGTTTAAAAAAGTAGAAGACTTGCCACTTGATTTGATTGCCAAGCAGGTTTGCCTGTACTCAGTTGAGGATTACATAAAACTGTACGAAAAGAGTCGTAAATTAACCAAGCAAAGCACTACGGTTAAAAAGTGAGTAGCAACCTTGTATTGGTTACAGGTGCCACTGGATATATAGGTGGGCGCTTAGTTCGAGAACTTCTGGATGAGGGATTGCGCGTACGGGTATTTGTGCGCGACAAAGCAAAAACTCTTGGGCACAGCTGGGCAAATGAAGTAGAAGTTTTTGTTGGAGATGCAAACACTAAGAGTGATCTCGAACACGCACTAGATTCTGTGCACACCGCCTATTACCTGTTGCATTCCCTAAACATCGGGCGAGATTTTGAAAATGTAGAACACCAGATGGCTAAAACTTTTGCCTCAGCTGCGCAATCTATGAGTATCAAACAGATTGTTTATTTGGGTGGCATAAATAATGACACCGCTCAAAGCAAGCACTTAAGTTCTCGCACCCAAGTAGGGCAAGCATTGCGTGATTCGGGTATTCCAACAATTGAGCTCAGAGCGGGAATGGTACTTGGTTCTGGCTCGGCTTCTTTTGAAATGCTTCGACACTTAACGCACAGGTTACCGATAATGACCACCCCAAAGTGGATAAATAATTTAACGCATCCGATTGCAGTAAGGGATGTGCTTTGGTATTTGAAAAAGTGTGCACTGCTATCAAAGCCTGAAAATGGAATTTTTGATATCGGCGGTCCTGAACCATTAACTTACGCTCAACTTATGCAGGAGTTCGCTAAAGTTTCAAATTTGTCCAAGCGAATCATCATAAGTATTCCGGTTTTGACACCAACACTTGCAAGCCACTGGATTGGTTTTGTCACACCACTTCCAAGATCCCTTGCTAAGAACTTGGTTGAGTCATTGATTAGCGAAGTTGTGGTTGATCCAAAAAAAGACATCTCTAAAATCATTGCGCCGCCACCCGGTGGAACATTACCTGTCACAACTGCGATAGAACTTGCCTTGAACAAGGTAAATAATGCCCAAGTAGACACTCGTTGGTCTGATGCCATGGGTTCGAATTCACCTTGGAGCAAACTTTCAACAGATCCAGACTGGGCTGGCGTTGCCACGTTTAGAGATATTCGGGTAATCGATTCAACTGCATTACCACAAAACCTTTGGGCGCAGATCGAAGCAATCGGTGGTGAGACTGGTTGGTATGGAGCCGATCTACTGTGGTCAGTAAGAGGCCTACTTGATACGGCTATTGGTGGGGCAGGCCTTAGGCGTGGTCGCCGAGATCCACTCAAACTTCGTGCCGGTGAAAGTTTGGATTTTTGGCGAGTTGAAGAAATCGATCACGGTAGGTATCTAAGGTTAAATGCTGAGATGAAATTACCTGGTGAGGCCTGGCTGGAATTTGAATTAATTCCAACAGCAAAACCAGAGGTAGTCCAGTTAAAGCAAACTGCAACCTTTATTCCAAAAGGTTTGTTTGGAAACCTTTATTGGTATGTGATCGCGCCTTTCCACTTTTTAGTATTTCCAACCATGATTAGAAATATCGAAAAAGCGGCTAAGGCGCGATCGAATTAATTACTGAGGAATTAACGTATTAGCAAAAATCTGCCAAGCAAGTAATGATTTCGCTACAAGGCTTAGCACGATGTAAGTACGTTCGCCGTATAAGTAATCTGCCCATTTACCTTTTGCTTGGTATTGCTTGTACTGAACCCAAGCAAATGAATTAAAGAGCAAAAAGATTGTGACAATAATTCCGTAGACAAATCCTGGTGCAGATGCATCTGATGGATTATTTGGGGCAAGCACATAAATCAAAACTGCAAGCCACGGAACAGCACCGGTGATGCAGCCAAAGATATAAGGCAACCAGCCACCATTACCTGGTTGTTCATATTTTTCTTGTAACCAACCGAACAAAATCATCGAGGCATTAACACCAAAGATTGCAAGTAATGCAGTTACATCTGAGATACCAGTAATTTGAGCGATCAACACGATCATTACTGATGAGCTAATTGAGTATTCAACCCAGCGGAAGTAGTTGTGCCTTTGAGCTAATCCAGAGCTGTAACGATTGAAAAACTTTGGACTAACCACAATGAAGTGGGCAAGTGCCGAAAGTCCAAGAAATAGTGCAACAGATAATCCGATTGGGGTATCGAAAACAACGACTGGATCTGAGTAGATAGTTCCTGGGGGACCAGCCATATAAGTTGCATTAATTGGCAGGCTGAAGTCATTTGAAAGTGCCAATACGGCAATCATTTGAAGCAAGTGGACTATGCCAGCGATTAAGTTAAATCGGCGAAGTCCAGGGATCGTAATAGTTTTCATATTTTTAGAGTAAGCACTGCTTGTTCGAATTTGCTGTATTTGTTGCAAATTATGGTTTTACCGAGTGTTTAATCGATAATTGACCTATATAAATAATGGTTTGGCAGACAAGGGGATTTTGGTGGATAACCCAAATTCCTATGGTTTTGTGCCAAATGTCCCAGGTTCAAGAAGTATCGCCGCTCGTGCTTTAGTTTGTGCTGGCCTTGCTAATGGCCACAGCCACGTATCGAATACACCGATTTGTGATGACACTGCAGCCATTTCTGATTGTATTAATAAGTTATCCGCCACAGTCACCGTGCAGGGCACCTCAACTGATGTAGCTGGCGCTGGACTGGTTAAGCCAACTGGCAAAGTTTTAAATTGCAACGCCTCTGGGACAACTATGCGATTTATTGCAGCCCTGGCTTTATTAACCAGCGAAGACATAGTTCTTACTGGGACTGCTCGATTATTAGAACGTCCAATGGATGGACTAAACGAAGTGCTCGAAATATGTGGCAAAAAAGTTATTGATGAGGGTCGAATTCGAAAAATAATTGGCACATCAAATATTCCAAATGAACTTTCGGTTGACGCAAGCAAATCTGGACAGTTTGTTAGTGGATTATTAATGGCACTCGGGGCTGCTGGTAAACCGACCAAACTAACGGCGCTGAACCCAGTCTCGATTCCGTTTATCACAATGACAATTGAAGTAATGCGTAGTTTTGGATCAGATATTTCTGTGACTGAGCAGGCAGAAAGTTTAATTTTTGAAATTACCGGCAATGGCTATCAGGCAAAGTCATATCAAATTGAACCTGACATCATGAGCGCTAATTACTTTTTGGCTGCTGCTGCACTAACTGGTAAACCTGTTTTCATCCCAAACATCACCAATGAAACAATTCAAGGGGATGTGGCGATGGTATTTGCACTTGAAAAAATGGGAACCCAAATTGAATTCATAAACGGTGGAATCAAGGCGTCGCTAAAGCCGGGCAGCCAGTTGATTGGTTGCCAAGCAAACTTAAGTGAAATGCCAGATATGTCGCTGACTTTGGCTGCATTAGCGGCAGTAGCGGAAGGTAAAACCACACTCACTTCGGCTCGGATTTTGCAGTTTAAAGAATCAGATCGCATGAGCGTAATAGTTAAAGAACTTTCAAAACTTGGTGCCAAGGTTGAAGTCTCCAGCGATCAAGACAATATCACTATCACTCCGGCTGCAAAACTGCTTCCAGCACATATTGATACCTACGAAGATCATCGAGTAGCGATGGCATTTGGTTTATTGACTCTAATTGAGCCAGGCATTCAGATAAATGACCCAGAGTGCGTTTCAAAGACTTGGCCAGACTTCTTTGCCGAACTCAAAAGGTATCAAGCTAGGTAATTTAGGAACAGTTATGACCAAGAAAAATGCTGCTGATTCAGTAATGGATGGCGGGGGTCTATCTGGTGAACATTTGCCAATGCAAGAACCTGAAGCAACGAAAGTACTAAAAGATATTTATGGCGTCGATGGTGAACTTATTCGATTGCCAGCTGAAAAAGATGACACGTTTAAAGTCACCGTTGATGGCAAGTCAACTTATGTTCTAAAAGTTGCAAACCCACATGACCCTGAGGATGAATTAGATTTCCAAATTAAATTAATGGCGCATGTAGCAAAGAAAGACCCAACGCTTCCAATCCCTAAAGTTATTAAATCGCTTAATGGGCGAGAGTTGACCCCAATTGTTGATAATGCTGGTCAATCTAGAAAAGTTTGGGCTATTACTTTCCTCTCTGGGAATGTTTTGGATACCTTCACCATAAACAAGCATGAGCGCGAAAAAGTTGGTGAAGCGCTAGGCAGGATGCGCTTAGCAACAGAAGGATTTTCGCATCCTTTTGATTCACGCATAATTGCTTGGGATGTTAAACATGTCGCCAACCTAAGGCCGCTACTGGATTTCGTTGAAAATCCAGTCCACAAAAAGAACCTTGAAGCTGGACTTGATCGCATCGCTACTTTGCAACCAAGAATTGATGCACTTCGCACCCAGGTTCTGCATAATGACTTCAGCCGATCAAACTTGCTAGGAGATAGCAATAACCCAGAATTTATTACTGGTGTAATCGATTTTGGTGACGCTTCACGAACGGCCATAGCAGTTGAAGTATCAACTGCACTTTTGCACCACCTGCCAAGAGATTTGGCCGCTAACCCGCGCAACGACATTTTTGAAAATGAAAAAGACATTGTCCGCGGGTACCTGCGAATAGCCGAACTAATGGATGAAGAATTAAGACTCATTCCACATCTCACCATGGCCAGAGTTATTGCACGCGGCTTGATCACAACGCGCAGAGCGCAACTTTTCCCTTACAACATCACATATATTTTGAGAAATACAGAACCAGGCTGGGCGCAACTTGAATGGTTTTTAGCTAGATCTGTTGAAGAGATTTCTCAAACTTTTAGTGAATTTTTTAGTAACTAGGATTTAAGGCAGTAGAAGGGTAGCGCTGTGACACAACAGGCATCTAGAGGCAAGATGAACAATTCGTTCAATCCAGCAAACGCTGCTGGATTGGATGCGCATACCAAGTCACTAGTTGAAAGGCGCCAGCGGTTACTTGGCCCGGCTTATCGCCTTTTTTATAACACTCCAGTTGAATTCGTTCGCGGTCAAGGAGTCAAACTTTGGGATGCCGATGGCAACGAATACTTAGATGCATATAACAATGTGGTTTCTGTTGGCCATGCCCATCCACGTGTAAATGAAGCTGTGGCAAAACAGATGGAAACGCTTTGCACTCACACCCGTTACTTGCAAGAGGGCATTCTTAATTATGCTGAACAACTTTTAGCTACCTATGGTGGATCAATGGCTGCTGAGGGTCACACAATGTTCACCTGCACCGGTTCAGAGGCAAACGATTTAGCAATCCGAATTGCCCAACATCACACTGGCAAGCGCGGCATCATCGTTACCCAAGAGGCTTACCATGGCAACTCATTTTTAACGGCTGGCTTTTCACCCTCACTAGGTGAGCATTCACCACTTGGCACATTTGTTCGCCAAGTTCCAGCCCCAGACACTTACCGAATTCCAAAAGATCAGATCGCTGATTACTTTGCTGATCAAGTGTCACTTCAAATTAAAGATCTAGAGCGTCACGGCGATGGCTTAGCTGCCTTTGTTGTTGACTCACTGTTTAGTTCCGATGGCATTTATTCAGAACCAGCGGGCATGATGAAAAAGGTTATTGACGTTGTACACGAGGCCGGTGGCGTATTTGTCGCTGATGAAGTTCAATGTGGATTTGGTCGCGGTGGCGATTCAATGTGGGGTTATCAAAGATATGGACTTGATCCAGACATTGTGACTATGGGTAAACCAATGGGCAACGGTTATCCAGTTGCGGGCATAGCAGTGAAGCATGAGATCCTTGAAACTTTTGCTTATGACTCCCGCTACTTCAACACCTTTGGTGGAAATACCGTTGCCATGGCAGCTGCTCAAGCAGTGCTAAACGTTATTCAAGAAGAAAAGATTGTTGAGAACTCAAACAAAGTTGGCGCATTCTTAAAAGCAGGTCTTAACGAACTTGCCAAGAGTTTTGATTTGATTGGCGATGTTCGAGGTTCAGGGCTTTACTATGGCGTTGAACTTGTAACTGATCGGGCCACTAAAACACCTGATGCACCTTCCACAGCCAAGGTAGTAAACGGACTACGCGAACGCCGAGTACTCATATCAACAACCGGTGCTGCGGCAAACACACTAAAGATCCGCCCACCACTTGTCTTCTCGCAAGAAAATGCGACTCACCTTCTAACCGAATTAGAGGCGACCCTAAAATCGATTTAGTTGATTTAGGAAGCCCTTGAAAAATTCTGCCAGCACCCACTCAAAGGTGGCTCCTTGGCTTTTTGTATTCCTTTGGAGTTCAGGGTTTGTCGCAGCTAAGTATGTACTTCCATATTCAGGGCCTTTTTCATTTCTAACACTTCGCTACGTCATCGCCGCCGTGATTTTAATTGCAGTTGCCGCAATTCAAAGCAGGAAATTTGACTTAACACCGAAGAAAATCTGGCATGCAACCCTGGTGGCATTCTTTTTACATTTTCTCTATATCGGGGGTGTGTTCTATGCGATCGAGCTTGGAGTGACCGCGGGGATAACTTCAGTTATCGTTTCGCTACAACCAGTACTCGTTGCATTGCTTGCTATTCCCTTATTAGGCGAGCGATTCAGATTTGTAGAAGCAATTGGTCTTGCTCTTGGAGTTATAGGTGTTGCACTTTTGCTGCTGCCCAAAATGTTCCAGGGCGATCTAACCCCGCAGTTCAGCACTATTGGAATAATTTCCTGCACCGTTGCACTACTAGGCACCACCTTTGGTTACATAACCCAAAAGAAAACTGGTGCTGAAATGGATTTTGTAACTGGGACTGCCATTCAATACAGCGTGACTGCAATCTTGTTTGCAATTACTGCAGCGCTGACAAATGACTTGGAAATTCAGTGGTCAGCCCAATTTATTGGTGGTTTAGCTTGGAGTTCACTGGCGCTTTCAATTGGATCAATTTTCTTGCTTTATTCACTCTTGCAGCGCGGAAGCGCTGGAAGCGTTTCAAGTTTGTATTATTTAGTGCCACCTTCAGCAGCAATTCAGGCATACTTCCTGTTTGGAGAGGTAATTCCTTTATTGGGCTTGGTGGGTATGGCACTTGCTGGCTTAGGTGTAATGCTTGTTATGCGAGCAACCGGATCGGATGGACACTAAATGGAACCACTGGTAACTATGTACAGCACAGTTTGGTGCGGTTATTGCCAGCGTCTGAAAAAACAACTAAACGAATACGGCGTTACTTACAGTGAAGTCGACATTGAAAAACATCCAGAAGCAGTACAAATAGTTGAAGAAGTCAACGAAGGTAACCAGACTGTCCCAACCCTTGTCTTTGCAGATGGTTATGCGATGACAAACCCTTCACTCCAAGCAGTTTTATCTAAGTTAGATGAATTAGAAAGCGCCAGGTAGTCACCATGAAGCGCGTCCTTTCGGTTTTAATTAGCGCGCTTTTACTTGGAACATTTACCCCAGCCGCGATGGCAGATGATCCAACGATCACAGTGATGTCTAGAAATCTTTATCTTGGTGCCGATGTGGGTGTAGCAATGGAACTTTTACCTGATTTTCCTGCTGCCACACAATTTATGTGGGATCAGATGAGTGAAACAGATTTCCCCACACGTAGTAAAGAATTTGTTAAAGAAATTGCAGCTTCGGATCCAGATGTAATAGGACTTCAAGAGGCTACAAATTGGTATTGCCAAAAAAATTTAATTGGCAAGGATGTAGCCATTTATGACTTTGTTGAAATACTGCTAGCTGATTTAAGAAGTGCAGGCCTGGAATATGAAGTTGCTAACAAAGATGGGAAAGTTGCCCAAAATGTTGGATTTGAAATCAAGCCGATTGCCTATTTAACAAAAGCAACAGATCCAGAAATTTTCGAACCACTTTTTGATCAAGATTTTGCCTACTGTGGGTTTGAAATTGCTGATGTTTTACTTATTAAATCTTCGTTACGTGAAGATTTATTAGCCGTTGGAACATCGGAATACAAAGCTAAATACACAATCATCCCGACGTTAATGACTGTGTATCGCGGCTATAGCTGGGCTGACATTAACTTTGGCGGCAAGCCGGTTCGTTTTGTCACAACACACTTAGAGTCACTTTTTGATGAAACCAAAGTTCCGGTAGCCAAACTACAAGCCGATCAGTTGGTGACGGATTTAAGCACCACAAAAATTCCAGTAGTTGTCATGGGCGATTTCAATAGCGATCCTCGTGACCCTAGGGGAGCAGGCCAAGATAATCCTGGTGGCCAACCAATTGAAAATGAATTGTGCAAAGCACAAAAAGATCTAACCAACATGCTTCAGGCGGATTCAACTTGCAATGCATATTGGACAATGGTTGAAGCAGGTTTTGTAAATGTAAGCCCTGAATCGATGAAGCCTTCAAATTTCACTTGGGGACTAAACGCAAGCTTGTCCGGTCCAGATGAAATTAGGGGACCGGCAGCAAAAGAAATGGGAAATGAATTTGGTTTCACTGATCGCCTTGATTACATATTTGCAAACGGT
>JACCED010158203.1_pt1 | contig 15539 bp, 13 predicted proteins | sample 7455021 | NCBI WGS metagenome assembly JACCED01 (sample SAMN15323456, study PRJNA562643) | freshwater metagenome | isolation source: river surface water | place: USA:Blue River Watershed | collected 2017-08-19 | reverse complement strand
TCTACAGATAATTCTAAATATTCAGGTCTTGAATTTTGCGATGACTCTACAAATTTAAGTATGGTCAATAAAAATAAATGGTATATTTATAAAAATCATATAACAGATGATTATAATTATGCTGGACCACTTCAAATAGGTTATATGAAAAATAATTATAAACCAATTAAAAATTGTATGAGTTTTTATTATGACAATTCTAAATATTACATCGATATAAATAATCCAATTACATATAATTCTGCAAATGAATTTAACAAAAATAAAGAAGATGTTAGAATTTATGGTAATGTTAGAATTAGTGGCGATTTAGAATTAGACGGTTCAATAAATATTAAGGGAAATTATAAATTCAATGATAATAATATTCTTTTTTCACCTAATCCAGTTGAAAAAATAATTACAAAAATATATTCACTTGGGAATAATGTTTATTATTTTGATACTCTACTTTCTTCTAATCATCCTAAAAATATTTCTTTCAAAAATTCTAATCTGACTTCTTTTATTCATACTAATATTTTAGATGATAATTTAAATTTAAATTATCCTTTAAATAGTAATAATGCTTATTCTAATTATATTATGAGTTCAGAAGTTAAATTATTAACATCAAATTTAAATTCAAGTATTATTAATTATTCTAACATTAATAATAATATTAATTATTATAATGATACATTAAAAACAAATATTTATAATGCTTATAATAATATTCGTAATACTTATTTAAGTTATACAAATCAAAATGTTGTATCACCTTCAATAATTGTGAATGACGAAATTATATTACAAGATGCATTAAGTAATAAACTTTATTCATATTCTAATTATTTAATTTCAAGTAATATTTATGAAGCTGTGAAAAATATTAATACAAAACCTATAATTTCCTATACTCCTCAAATTATTCAAAGAAGCAATTTAACTTATACAAATATGATTAATATAAACAGTTCATATGCCACTATTAGTTATAATCCTGATATAAATATAATAACTAAATTAAGTTCGAATATATATAATCTAACTTCTAATGTTCAATATAATATCAATGATTTTAATAATATTGCAAATATTACGCCTTTTACTAATAATTATATGAATTTATCATCAAATTTTATGATATCTATGTTAAATATTTATATCAACACATCAAATTATTATAATATATTGATATCATCTTCTATAGAATTATCAGAATATCAGGATATATTATCATCAAATTATGAATATTCAGTGATAAATTCTAATAATATTAATGATAATAGTAATAAATTAATAACTTATAATAATAATTATTCTAATTTAACTAATATAATAACACCTATTAAAAATATTTCATCTATAAATTTAAATATATCTGATTCTAATTTACAATTGGCAAATAAAATTTATAAGACTTTATCTATAACTACTGCTAATTATAAAAATGATGCACAAAATGCAAATACAATAGCTATTAATTCAAGTAATTTAAATTATAATTTAACATCAGATACAATTTCATATTCAAATATTATTAATGAATATTTAATCACTTCTAATATTTATACTAGATATTTAAATCTAAGAAATAACGATGATTATAATGAAAATAATAATAATAATTATTATATTTTTAATGCTGGTTCAGCATCATCTACACCAACAATAATCAAAAATAATGCACAAAGTAATTTAAATTATTCAGCAAATTTATATGATATTTCGAATGATATTTATAATACATTAAATACAATTAAAACAAATATTATATTTCCTTATAATAATATTGCGGTTAATTATTCAAATTTGGCTTATACTAATTATATAAATGCTAATAATAATAATAATCTATTTTCAAATATATATTATGATAGATTATTTATAAGTGATATCAATAATATAAATAATATTAATTACTGTAATAAAATAGTATCATCGAATATATATTTAAATGCTTCAAATTATACAAATATTTTAAATAATATTAATACTACTATAACAACAGATATTACTAATGCATATAATGATTATTTGTATTCTTCACAAGTTTATACAACATGTTCAAATACAAATAATAATAAAAATTCCTTAAATATAGATGTATTAGTTTTTGACAATAATATTAATGCTTCAAATATACTAATATCTTCATCAAATATAACTGATAAAGTTATTAATAATTATAGTGAATTATATAATAAACTGAATATATCAAAAGATATATATAAAACAATTGAAACAATAAAAGTAAAAAATGCAGCAACTAAATTATTTAATTCTATAGATACAAATATAAATTCTTATATAACTAATTCTGATTTAACTAAAATATCAGCAAGTAATTTAGATTATGCTATATCTAGATTTGACCCAGATACAAATGAAAAATTAGAATATTACCAAAATTCACAAGAAATAGGAAGTGGTATTGCAAAAATTATAAGTTTTATAAGTACAGAAAAAGATGTTTATATTACTTATAAAACAAATTTAACTAATTTATTTAATGATTATATAATCGAAGAATATTTAACAAATTCTTATGAGGATTTAATGAATATGTCTACATATTGTGTTAGTCTTTTAACCGAATTAGAAGCAGATGCAAATAATTTAACAGATTATATATCAGAATTACCGATATTATTAGAATTAATATTACATATCACAAATAAATATATAAATTTTATTAATGTTAGTTTCGATTTTGCAAATTCTGCATCTCAAATAGTAGCAACTATTACAGACCATATAGGAATTTATATTATTTCTTCATTATCTATATTACCTCTTTTAACTACTATTAGTGATTATGCAAATATTTATTTAGATAGGTCGTGGCGTATAATTTCAAGACAAATTGTTTTATTTGCTAGTGTTTCATATTCATTAAATGCATTGATACCTACAATAACACCAATTGAAAATCAAGAAGGACAAAATACAGACGTATTAATGATAGGTAATAGTATTAAATTATTGCCGAATAAATCATTAATTGTAGGTCATGCAAATGATTATTCAAGATGGATAGAAAATTTAGATGATACTATAAATCCTTCAGCTGCTTATTTTTATAATTATAATTCCAATAGTTGTGCTTGTAGTTTTAATGTTAAAGCCAAAAAATTTATATCATCCATAGAAAATTCATTATCATTAAAGACATCAGCAGCAATAGATATTAATTTAATCGATACATCAATTGTTGATTATCACAATTCTATGTTTGATGGTGTTTCATTAAAATTATCTCATATTTATAGACGTGAAGATGTTAATTTAGTTAATGCAACTTCAAATAATTCTATTTTTGAGATTGTAAGAAAACAGAATTTAAATAATCCTTATTTTAGTTGTTATACAAATGACATTAACAATATTTTAAATATTGGTGGTGGTAATTTTTATGATAGTAATTATAATTGTATAAATCAAAATACTGTTGTTCATATTAAAGAAAATACTGCCGGTAATTTATTAACTTTAACTAATTCATCAACAAATTCAGCTTCAATTCTTTTATGCAATAATACAAATAATTGGACTATATCAGCAAATGATAAATTTAATTTTATTTATAATACTACATCAATATTAAATATAAATACGAATGGAATATCAATTAATACAACTTCAAATAATGCAACATTAAATATAAATAGTTTTAATAATATACCATCTTTAGAACTTAAAAATAATTATACTACATCACCTATTAAAATATTAAATTTAACTTTAAGACAATCATTAATAGTTGAGTATACTGATTCTGGTATTATTTATTCTAAAAATCCAAATACTGATAGTTATGATATTTCTACATCAACATTTATAGTTGATTGTAATATAGAATTACCAGTTATAAATCGCGCTTTATCAAATGTTATTGTTAGTTTTAATAATATTAATGAAATAAATCCATTTACTTTCAGTAAAGTAGGAACACAAAATATCGTTGATTTATTACCTAAAATAAATTTAAATGACCCGAAATTAACATATACAATTAATGATATTATTACCTATGATAGAACATTTACTAAAGATGGTATACCATTTACTATTACTTATAAAACATTGAATACTAATATTATAGATGATTTTAATACAACTTCATTACCTGTACCAGCATCACAATCATATAATTTTCTAATTAAAACAACTATAAGAATGCCAAATACATTAGAATCTGAATATGTTGAAATTAATGTTGATTATACTATAAATACTGATATTAATGTTAGAAATATAATCAGATATCATAGATATAAGACATTTCAATTAAATACGTTAAATGTAAGTCTAAATAGATATAATTATAATTTAGTTAGAAATAAAAATATAGTTCCAAAGAGTTTATACAATGGAACACATACAAATATAATAACAACAACAATGACAAATAATTTAATAACAATAACAAATACTTTAGATTATTTGAAACCATTTACACCAGCAATAACGAAATATCAATATTCATGTAATGTAGAAACAATAAGTAAAAATTACCCAGTTGGTATATTTGAATCTATATATAATATACCTATAAATATAACAATAATAGATAATTATGATTTATATTTTGATATAACAAATATAAATGATGTAACAAAAATACCAATTGAATATATTAATTTTAATATTAAACAACCAATGATAAAACAAATAAATATTTATAATAATAGTCATAGTATTTATAGTTATACAGATGATTATGAATTATATTTGAATGATACTAAATTATTAAATATAAATTCTGTAGGAACTCTAACAACAACTGGAAATATAGAAACAAATAATTTATATTTAAAGGGTAATATATACAATGCTGATGGAATATCATTATATGATAATATACTATCATTGATGAATAATATATCATCTACTGCAAATTTAGAATTGCATTCAAAGAATATTATTTTAAATCCTGGAGTTGGTATAAATGATTATTATAAAGGCGGTGTTTTGGTTAATGGTAATAATATAAATGAAATAAATAATAATATATTTCAAATAAATAATTATGCAGGAAATGATAATTTATTAACATTAAATTCATCTAGTACAAATTCTTATTTACATTTTATAACTAAAGTTAATCAACCTGGCTCACTTATTAATAATAATTCCGTATATAGAATTGGAAATTCAAATGGTAATTTCGGTATTTGGAAAGACACAACGATAATACCATATAATAATAATTATTTTATAGATGGTTTGACATCATACGAACAAGCATTAAATATAAGTTATGTTAATAATAATTTTGTAATACATACATATGGTACTTTTAATGAATCATCAGATAAACGATTGAAAAAAGATATTACAAAAATAGATAATGCATTGACTAAATTAATGAAATTGAATGGTATAACATACACATTAAATAACGGAACAAAAAGAAAAACAGGACTTATTGCACAAGAAGTAAACGAAGTTTTACCAGAAGCAATATCAATAGATGATAATGGATATTATAGTATAGCATATGGGAATTTAACAGGATTAATAATAGAAGCAATAAAAGAATTAAAAGAAGAGATAGAAATAATTAAGAAAAAATTTTAATTTTCAATGTACGACAAATTGTATTATAAGTTTTTTTATCAAATTGTGTTTTACCATTTTCAATATTTGTAATAAAATCTGATTTTAAACTTGGTGAAATTTTTTTTGCTAATTCAGCTTGCGTTAAATTCAATATTGTTCTTCCATTTTTAATTGTTTCAATTTGTTCTGTATTATAATAAACAATTGGTTTAATATCATCATCATCATTATCATCTGTTTTTTTTACATGGATATTTGATTTTGATTTTACTGGAGTAGTACTAATAATAGTTTTACTTTTTTTTAAAATTACTGGTTTATCATCATAATAATTTTTCCAATATTTATTATCCATTTTTATTAATAATAAATATATTTTTATATCAAATTTATTTGAAATCGATATAAACATTTGATAATATAATAATCTAAAATGACAACTACCCAACAAATTATTAGCAATTTCACAGCATCTGTCGAAAATGATAAAACTTATACTTTAGCAGAACTTACAACACTTCTTAAAGCTGCCTATAAAAATTGTTCTAATAAAAAAGGAGGTGATACAGAAAAAGTTAAAAAGGCACCATCTGCATATAATATTTATATTAAACAAGAAATGGAAAAACTAAAAGGGGCTGGAATTAGTCCTAAAGATAGAATGAGACAAGCGACAGCGAATTGGAATAAACAAAAAGCTGAAAATAAACCAGTTGTACAACAAACAGACGAATCATCATCAGAAGACCAAGAATAAATCATTTTTGGATTTTTAATTATTTTTTTAGCAACTTTGCAAAGTTCTGCGAACTTCCATAATTGCCTTTCCTAAACGATTAGTACCTTTCCAATTTTCAATGGGAGTATTAAGAGTATCAGTGATATTTAATCCATTACCCCAGATTGAATCATAAGGTGAACATTCAACTATGATTTTATTTTTTGTTTCTAATAATTTTTGTTTTAATTCAGAATTTTGAGAAAATTTAGCTAAATTTCCATTATATACAATATCATCTGCATGTTTATTCCATTTATCTTCATCAAAATTTTTGACGAGTCTTCCCAATGATTTTTGTTCTTTTGGTTGTTTTGTTTGCATAATTTTATCTTTAGTTTCAAAATCTTTAAATAAAATAGCTTTTTGTGCCATCATAAATTGTTCACAACAGTTATATTCAATATTATCAAATTCAAATGATGTTTCATACCATTGTGAAAGATAACCAGATTTGAAATATACACCAGTATCAGTTTCAAGGAATTTTTCGTGATGTGTTGTCATTTTATATAAATAATAATGATATGAATAATAATCATATTTTTTTGATAATAGTAATAAAAAAAATGAATTTATTTTTAATAATAATTGTATAATGACAGAAAAAATAAAAATTAATAAATTTGATTTAATAGAAAGTATTAAAATTCATTATTTAAAACAAGGTTTATTATGTCAAAATTTAAATAAAATGTCTAAAGAAGAATTAGTAGATTATATTAATGAAAATAATATTGAATATGTTGATAAAGATGAATTGAAAAAAGAAATTATTAATATAGAAACATATAATAATTTAAGAGATGTTATCTATTGCAATTTCATAAAATATGAAAATATACCATATGAAATTATATCAAATATAACTAAAAATACCTCTAATGAAGAATTAGAAACAATTATAAATAAATATAATCTAAAATCCGAAGATAATTTTAAAAATACTAAAGAACTAATATTTAATATCTATAAATCTTATAAAAAATATTGCGAAAATTCTAAAATTCCTAATCAATGTACTTATATTACCCTTCCAAGTATTATAAATGCACTTAAGAAAATTAATTAAATATCCTTAAATGTTTTTATAAATAATGCGGCTGAAGATTTGGTATCAACAATAGGTTTAGGATAATTAATATTGGGGTATTGCTTAGATTCCCAATTTAGAATTATTTTATTATCAACATCTTTTAATTCTTGAATCCATTTTTTTATAAATAAACATTGTGGGTCATATTTTTTCATTTGTAATGTTGGAGAGAAAATACGAAAATATGGTTGACTGTCAGTACCAGTAGACGCACACCATTGCCAACCTCCATTATTTGATGATGGGTCATAATCAACTAATGATTTTGCGAAATATTCTTCGCCTTTTCGCCAATCTATTAATAAATTTTTTACTAAAAATGATGCAACTATCATTCGACATCTATTATGCATCCATCCTATTGTATTTAATTGTCGCATAGCAGCATCTACAATAGGAAAACCTGTAATTCCTTTTTTCCATTTATTTAATAATTCTTCGTTATTATTCCATTTAACGACATCATATTTTTTTATAAATGATTTTCCAAATATATATGGAAAATAAAAAGTTATATTTGCATAAAAATCATGCCAATATAATTCTCTTACTATTCCATGGGTTATAGGTAAATTATAATAAATTTCTCTAATACTTATACAACCAAATTTAATATATGCACTTAATTTAGTTGTTTTATCTAAAAAAGGATAATCTCTGTCTTTATCATAATTTTCAAAATAACCTTTTTTTATTTTTGATAAAATTTCTAGTGCATTTTTTCTACCTCCATTTACAGATATCATTTTATTTTCTATGGGTCTTAAATATTTATATTTATCTAGAGAATGATTTTTATCAGTAATAAAATTAAATTTATTTGATGTAAATAATGCTCTTGGTTTTATTATAATACTTTTTCTATAAAATGGTGTAAATTTCAAATAAGGTTTATTATCATCTTTTAATATTTCGCCAATGTTATGTAATGTGTAATCTTCAAATGTTATTATTTCTATTTTATTATTTTTAGCCCATTTTTTAATTTCTTCATCTCTTTTAATTGCAAATGGTGTATAATCCTTATTAAATGCAATAATATCAAAATTATATTTATTATATAATTGTTCTATAATTGGAATATCATTAGTAGAAGTATAAAAGAAATTAACAAAATCTAATTCTTCTAAACTTTCAAATAAAAATTGGACAGCATTTTTAGAATAATATTTATTTTCAGATTCTTCTATCTGTTTTTTATTAAATATAAATATTGGTATTATTTCCATTTTTTTATTTCTTAATTCATTTAATGTCGTATTATCAAATGTTCTTAAATCACGTCTAAAGATAAATAAAGTTTTCATATATTATTATAATATGAAAACTTTATTATCTTTTGATATTGGCATTAAAAATATGGCATATTGTGTAGCTAATATTAATGATAATATTAATGATAATGAATTTAAAATAATAACTTTGGATAAAGTCGATTTAAATTCAAATAAAAATAATATTCAAAATATTATTGATAATACTATTGAATTTTTAGATAATATTATTAATGATAGTATGATTGATTTTGAAACAGAATTAATAATTCTTATCGAATGTCAAATGACTTCAATTATGAGAACCATTCAAACATGTATAAATACATATTTCAAAGTAATAAGTAAACATCAAAATTTAAATATTACAACTATCTATATTTCCCCTAAACATAAATTAAAATTAATGAATAATTATTTAAATACTGATATTACCGCGTCAACTAAATATAAACAAAATAAACAAGATTCTATTTTTTTTACAACTCATTTATTAACTAAAGTTGATAAATTTATCGATAATAAAATTTTAGATATTATTAATTCACATAAAAAAAAAGATGATATTTGTGATGCATATTTAATGTGTGTATATTATTATTTAACTTTAAAAAAATAAATATTTTATTATAATAGATTAAAAATTTTAATTATGGATGATTATTATGAAAATTTTGAAGATAAAACTGTAACTACAACTTCTAATACTGGTGATAGTTCAATATTTTTAGGTATTATTGTATATATATACGTAATATTGTGGATATTATTTTTTGTTGTATGGATGTTTTCAGGTCTAACTGCATTTATTGCTTCAATTGTTTGTATGTTTTATACTTCATCTGTTGGAGATAAAATAGTAGGATTTTTCTTAGCATTATTTTTAGGTCCATTATATTGGTTTTTCTATATATATAAATCAAGTTATTGTAATAGAAATATACCAATTTATGCTCCAATTAATTATAATTAAAAAAATATAATAATTTTAAAAAAAAGTATAATAATTAAAAAATTATTATAATATAGTATGATATTTCTAATAATTTTTTTAATATGGTTTATTACAGGTATTTTAGCATTTATTGCTTCAATTGCTTGTTTATTTTATAATTCATCAATTGGTGATAAAGTAGCAGGATTTGCAATTGCATTATTTTTCGGTCCATTTTATTGGTTATTTTATATTTATAATTCAAGTTATTGTAATAAATTTCCAGAAATTAATTATTATAATTAGCTATATTTGTTAATTGTTTTATAGTATCTGGAGTATAGTCTGTTATTTTATTTGTTTCTATTGCATTTGCTAAATTTAACCAGAATTTATCATGCTTATATTTTTCATTTTTATTACTAATATTAAGAATCGTTTTATATAACCATTTATATAATTTTAATTTATTTTTAATATTACAATCACCATATTTATATGGACAACTCATCCCCTTAATTAAATTATCATGATATATTTCTGGTATATGATAATTATTATCACTAAATATAACAAATTTATAAGGATTACATTTTATATGATATTCTCTAAAATCTAAAAATACATCAGAATCATCAATAATAATTATTTCAGAATCTTTATTATATTTTATTTTTGGTAAAATTCTATTAATTGATTTTTGAAATCCATCATCACAATTATTATAACATAAACATTCTGAACGTGTAAATATTGGTCTATTAAATTTGATTTTATTTTCTTTTTCTATTATTTTTATTTGTAGATTTGCCCATAATTTACTAGATGCAGTATAAATATAAAATAATACATTATTTGAATATAATTCTTTCATTTTATTCATGAAATATATAAAATGTGGTCTTAATAATTTATTACTTTCATTATAATAAGGAGACAACACTTTATTTATATTAATTTTAGGTCCTTTTAATTTTTGTACAAATTTATATTTTATGTATAAATCCATTTGATAAGTACAATTACCAATTAATGTATTATCTAAATCTATTATAAATATATATTTCTTCATATTTAATAATATAATAATATATTTAAAAAATGAATGATGATTTGTGCAAAAAATGGTTATCTGATAAAAATAAAAATCCTATTAATAATCGTAAAATTAAATTAAATGGTTTATCTTATAAAAAATTTTCTAAATTATGTGATACTAATAATAATATTAAAATAACTCTATGTAAAAAATGGATAAAAAATAAAAATAAAAATCCTATTACTAATGGCAAAATAATCGTAAATGGTCCAATATATCAAAAATATTCCACATTATGTTATAATAAAAAGATATTAAACATCTTCAATCCTATTATTAAACGCGTTACAAAATATATTATAGACAGAATTAATTATTTTGTTATTATTAATAATTATATCAATAAAATTAAAAAAAATTCTGATAATAATTGTATCAAAAAAATTAATGATGAACTAAAACTTGGTGAAAAAATTATTTTAGATAAACAAATCGGAAATATCGGTAAATATGGTGTTGTATATAAAGCACATTATAATTCAAATAAAATATTTAAATTTGCTGTTAAAATATGTGAAATTAATGATATAAATAAAAAAGAAATCGAAGTATGCAAAAAAATCAATAAAATATTAATTGATATGAAATGTCCTCATTTTTTATTCTTATATGGTTTTTTAACTTGTAATAGTATTTCAGATATTCCAATTCCCAATAAAGCATTTTTATTAATAAATGAACTCGCAGATTCGACATTTTCACAATTAATTAAAGATTTGATTGAAGATTTAGATAAAAATAATATTGATAATAATTTATTGAATAAAATTGTAAGAAATGCAATTGTCCAAATATATATATCAATAATATTTTTTAATAAATATTCTAATTATAATCATAATGACACCCATTTTAATAATTTCTTATATCATAAAATTAATGAAGGCGGATATTTTCATTATTGTATAAATGATAAAGATTATTATATTGAAAATATAGGTTATTTGTGGGTAATTAATGATTTTGGTTTGGCATCTGATTTAGAATCAAATAAAAGCGACTTAATATTTTTTACAAAAAGTATGTTGGATAGTTTTGCTAATAAAAATATAAATGATTGTTCAGAAAATAAAAAAAATATAAAAAAATTATATACATTTTTATCTAAAACATTAAATAATTTTTTTGAAAAATTATTAAAATTATTATTAAAAAAAACAAGTACAATCAATGATATTATCATTTTCATAAATAAAGAATTTAAAACTGATTTTTTAACTACAAATAATAAACCTGATAATATTATAAATAAAATACCTTATATAATAGAATGAATAAAGAAAATTGTGATAAATGGCTTAAAAATAAAAATATTAATCCTTTAACAAATAGAAAAATAAAAGAAAATGGACCAATTTTTAATAAAATTTCTAAATTGTGTAATATTGACAAAAATATGGAAAATAATTGTAAACAATGGCTTAAAAATAAAAATATTAATCCTTTAACAAACAGAAAAATAAAAGAAAATGGACCAATATTCAAAACATTCGAAAAATTATGTTCTAAAAAATCTATTATACTTACAAAACCATCTTCTATAAGAGTATCATCTAATATAGAAGATAGAATAAATTATTATTTGATTGTTAAAAAATACATTGATAATATAAAATCATTATATGATAATGTTTGTATCCATCATTATAAAAAAGATATGTTAAGTGTTGGTAAAAATATTATCTTAGAAACTGAATTAGGCAAGGGCAGATATGGTATAGTTTATAAAGCCTATTTTAGACCATCTGATGACAAAAATGATAAAGATATCGGCAAATTATTTAATATTGTTGTTAAAATTTGCGAATTAAATGAAAAAAATAAAATCGATGTTGATATTTTCCTTAAATTAACAAAATTAACAATTAAAAAAAAATGTCCACATTTCCCTATTTCTTATGGATATTTAACATGTATTAAAGAACAAGATACTAATTATAGTCGTATAAAATCCGCATTGAGTGAATCCCTTAAATCATTTTCATTAATTGATTTAAGTAGTAGTTCTATAATTGATAAAAATAAATTATATATTCAAATTAATGAATATGCTAATTCACCCTTATCAATATTAGTAAGCAAAAATACAAATATTACAATTGTTACGAATATTATTATACAAACATTTATATCTATCGTATTTTTTCAGAAATATATGAATATGGCACATCATGATACACATGGATATAATTTTTTATGTCATAAAATAAATCCAGGTGGTTATTTTCATTATAGAATTTATGGTAAAGATTATTATTTAGAAAATTTAGGTTATTTAATTGTTATTAATGATTTTGGATTAGCTAGAGAATTAACACTGCGTAAATTATTATATGATTATGAGAAATTAAGAGAATGGTATAATAAATATAAATCTAAAAATATGTACGAAAATATTAACTCGTTTTTTAATAAATTATCATTAAATATTGATTCTAATTTAAAAGATATGGGAGAAATACAAGAATATTTTTATAAATATCTATTTCAATATATACATCATTATTTTCCATCAATTTTAATAAAAACTATACCATCTAATATTATAAATAAAACTCCTTATATTATAGAATAATGACATTTACTATTAAAACTAAATCAAATGATTCTACTAATACTAATACTAGTATTAAATTATCTAAAAATTTTACTTTAAATAATAGAATAGCATATTTTAAAATTATATATAAATATATAAAAAGTCAAAATAAATTTGACCCTAAAAAATGTTTTGAATTTGATGATAATAATATTATAAAAATTGGTAGTAATATTATAATAGATAAAAAAATTGGTACTGAAAGTAAATATGGAATTGTTTTTTTAACACATTATAATGATAAAAATAATAAAAAAATATTTTTTGCAACTAAAATAATAGATAGTTCTAAAAAATATAATATTATTGAAAGTAAAATTCTTGAATATTTAACAAAATTAAATATTAAATATAAATTATGTCCTCATTTTCCTATTACTTATTCTATTTTAAATTGTAATAATACATCCTTCATAAAAAACAAAAAAATGTTCAAACATTTATATAATAAAAAATTAATGTTTATTTTTAATGAATTAGCACATGATAATTTATATAATCTTATTTATTCTACTAACGTAATTAATTCAAAAATTTTATATAATGCACTTGCACAAATATTTATGGCTATTATGTTTTTTAATAAATATACTAATGCTTTTCACTTTGATGGACATTGTGGTAATTATTTATATCATAAAATAACTCCTGGTGGATATTTTCATTATCGTATAAATGATGAAGATTATTATATTGAAAATTTAGGTTATTTATGGATAATATGGGATTTTGGATTAATTGTTCCATTTAATAGAGAAATATATTCCAAAAGCTTAGCATTTATATATGATAGAGAATTATCTATTAATTATGATTACATTAAAATATTACATTGTTTCACTTCAAAACATTTTCGTAAAATTTATCACGCTAATATTTATACAACATTTAAAAATATTAATGATACTTTATCGACTTTTAATAATACTTTTGATACAAATAAAATGCCTATTTTAGTTTCACATGTTCTAATTATTATGAAAAAATTTTTACATAAACATTTTATAACTTCTATACCTTCAAATGCTAAAGTTATTAATAAAATGCCTTTTAAATATTAAATTGTTCTTTTTTTAATATAATTATTTTAAAAAATGATTTTTATTTATATAATTATATTTATACGATGTCTACCGTATCTGCTATCAATTGCAATATGAACTGTATTTGTATGAATAGTGATTGTTTATTTAAACATTATATTCCATACAAAGAACGCAAGATTGTTAAGAGATTTTATGATGCACTTTCAGTAAAAATTGTTGAAGAACCCAATATGGCTTTGCGTAAAAAAAATTGTACATTTGGTCAATTATGCGAAAAAGAAAATTGCGGTTATAAACATCGTCTTTCGTTTCCCGATAGAGAAAAATTAATCATTGCTTATAAATTCAACAAAATTTGTCCAGATAATAATGAAGCTATTAAGACTTATCATGAAAAATATGAAGAATCAAATATGAATATCTCAAATTCATATTCTATATTAGATGAATCATCTGAAGTCATTGAAGTAAAAATTGAAACTGAAGTAGTTATCAATAAAAAATCATGGGCATCTATTGTTAAAAATGAAAAACCCATTGAAGAAATTAAATCATCTGTTATTAATAATACATCATATGTTCCTCTTAATTGGGAAGATTGTGCAGATGACGATTTTCTAATGGAATTTCCATAAATAAAAAATAAATATATAAAAACAAATTGTTTTTGTTTTTGTTTTTTATATTTAGATAGATAAGATTAAATGGATAATATTGATGATTCTACTAATAGTATAATCTATAATATAGAAAATAACGCTGAAATATTATTTAATAAAATGAAATTATATATTTGTATTGATATTGTAAATTATATAGAATTTTTATTATATAAAGGATATACACAAGATATTGAAAAATTATGTGAATGTTTTGTACCTTTTATATCATTATTTTTACATAATGACGCAACTTATGAAATAAAAAGTGGTAGTTATCATAGTAGAATTAGATATAATTTTACAAATATTAATTATAATATTTTTAAAGAATTTTTTAGAACTTATAATGTAGATAGTAATTTTTTTCTTAAATATCATGACGATTTAGTAAAAGATATAATTTTAATAATAAAATATATTTTATTATCTAATAACTATCTTAATTTAAATTATTTATATGGACAATTATGTTTAAATATTTATTTATATGAAAATAAAGACAAT
>JACCED011368197.1_pt1 | contig 15547 bp, 14 predicted proteins | sample 7455021 | NCBI WGS metagenome assembly JACCED01 (sample SAMN15323456, study PRJNA562643) | freshwater metagenome | isolation source: river surface water | place: USA:Blue River Watershed | collected 2017-08-19 | reverse complement strand
GCCTTGCGTGACTGCCGGCGGAGTGGATTGGCTGGTTGATGAATCTAGCAAACCGTCATACCGGTTTATTAGTTTCGGACGCACCCCGGCGACCGAGGTAATCGTTGACTCTGAGGCTATCTCTGGAGTGACAGCACTCGAGGCAGTGGGCCCAGCTGTTCAAAACATTGAAGCCAGCAAAACCTGCACTACTGCCGATTAGCCCTTGGCCTCAGCACGACAAAAACTAGTTAGAGTGCGCCTCTAGACCCAGCTCAATCAGCTCATCGATAAGGTCTGGGTAAGCAATGCCTGACTCTTGCCAAAGCGAAGGAAACATCGATAGCGGGGTGAAGCCTGGCATGGTGTTGATTTCATTTACAAAGAAACCGTCGGCGGTCAAAAAGAAATCGACACGACCCAGACCTTGGCAACCCAGCGACTCGAATGCCTGACGAGCAATCATCTGCATTTCAAACAACTGATCTTCAGTTAGGTCAGCCGGAATGATTAGATCTACCGAGTCTTCGTCTTGATACTTGGCCTCAAAATCGTAGAAATCACGGCCCGTCACCACAATCTCGCCGGCCACTGAAACGCGCGGGCGGGCACCATCACGGCCCGATAGCACGGCGCATTCGACCTCGCGGCCTACCAATCCGTGTTCCACCACAAGTTTGTTGTCATGTTCAAAGGCCAGGGCAACTGCATCGGCAAAGTCATTCCAGTCTTTTACCTTGGAGACACCTACCGACGAACCTGCGCGAGCTGGTTTTACGAAAACCGGGAGACCAAGAGCCCTAACCGCCTCGAGCGAAGACTCTGGGTCGCGCATCCAGTTGGCCTTGCGCACAACAACGTGCGGGGTTACCGGCACACCTGCATCTTGAAAAATGGCCTTGGTGAATTCTTTGTCCATGCCGGCGGCAGATGCCAACACACCGTTACCCACGTATGGAATTCCGGCAAGTTCTAGATACCCCTGGATGGTGCCATCTTCGCCAAATGGCCCGTGCAAAACCGGGAAGACAATGTCGACTGAACCCAAAGACGACTTTGACCCATCGATGCCAACGCGGTAAACCTGGCGGCTTCCGTCCATGGCAAATTCAATGCGGGAACCCTCATCTTCAACAACTGCAAGGTCACCTTTGCGCAAGGCCCAACGCTCAGCGTTGTCTTCAGCCGGAACAAATACTCCCTGCTTAGTAATTCCAACCGGAATTACCTCGTACTTCGTGCGGTCGATGGCACCAAGCACGCCGGCAGCGGTGGCACATGAAATTGAGTGTTCGCTAGATTTGCCACCGAACATCAAAACAACTTTTAGCTTGGCCATGATTATTCGCCAACCGGCCCGAGCGTGCCATTGGTCAAGTGAGGAGCAATGTCTTTTGGCTTTAACTTTCCCTCAAGCACCAACTGAACCTGCTCGACAATGGGCATTGAAACACCCTTGGCTTTGGCCAGCTGAAGAATTGGCGCAACCGAAGCAAGGCCCTCCGCGGTCTGCGACATGCGCTTTTGAACCTCTTTGAGCGTGTAGCCCTTGCCCAGCATTTCGCCGGCCTTGTGGTTACGCGAAAGCGGCGATTCAGAGGTGGCAATTAGATCGCCAAGGCCAGCCAAACCAACCATGGTCTGAGGCTCTGCGCCATAGGCAACCGAGAATCTGGTCAGCTCTGCCAACCCGCGAGTCATGATTGAGGCCTTGGTGTTTTCGCCATAGCCAACGCCGTTGACAATTCCAATTGCCACCGCGATCAGGTTTTTCAAGATGCCACCAAACTCAGTTCCAATTACGTCACTGTTGGTGAAAGTGGTGAAGTATTCGTTCGTTGCTGCTTGGGCTACTGCCTCGCGAGCTGCCCGGCTGGTGCTAGATGACACCGATGCGGTTGGCTGCTCTGCTGCAATTTCCAGCGAAAGGTTTGGCCCAGACACCACTGCAATTTGGTCAGCGGAAAAACCGGTTACCTGGGCAATTACCTCGCTCATGCGTAGGCCGGTCTCTTTTTCAACGCCCTTCATGAGGCTCACCAAAATTGCATTTTTTGGCAGCAGGGGCCCCCAGGCCTCAAGATTTGCACGCAGGGTCTGCGAAGGCACAGATAGAAAAACCTGCTCTGCACCAGATAGAACTTCAGCAACATCACTTGAAGCCTTTAGGTGGGAGGGCAGCGCAATGCCAGGCAGGTAGTCACCGTTGCGGTGATCCTCGTTAATCTCTTCAACCACGTCGTCACGACGAGCCCAAAGGGTCACATCGTTGGCGGGGTTATCGGCAAGCACTTTGGCAAAGGTAGTTCCCCAGCTACCAGCACCCATAACGGCAATCTTGGCCATGGTTACTTGCCCTCTTTCTTAAAGTTTCCCGATACGGCCTGGCCAGCTTTAACCGGGTCCCAAAGTTGAGCTGGGGCTTTCTCGCCCCGGAGCTGCTCAACCAATTTGGTAATTTCTGCCATCACGAGATCGGTGGCCTCGTGCAGTTCTGCTGGGGTGAGTTGCTTCTTGCGGTACTTATCAAGGTTGATTTCGTCGCCAACCAAAATTTTCACCGGCTTCCAGAAACCAGGGCGAAACTTGCTGCCGTACTGCGGCAAAACTTGCTCACTGCCCCACTGAGCCATTGGGAAGATTGGCACGTTAGTTTCAAGTGCCAAACGAATGGCGCCAGACTTTCCACGCATCGGCCACAGGTTTGGCTCGCGGGTCAAGGTACCTTCCGGAAAAATGGCAATGCTGTGGCCAGCCTCGAGGTAGGCGTTGGCCGCTCGCATTGGCGCGTCATTTCGGTGACCTGAACGATAAACCGGAATCTGACCAGCAGCTCGCAAAACCGCACCAACCACCGGAACCCGGAACAGGCCTTCCTTGGCTAAAAAGTGGGGTGCGCGCCGAAGCACAACGTAGACAAAATAGGCAACGGCTAGGGCATCAAGGTTGGTTACGTGGTTTGCCACCAAAATGTAAGGCGATTTCTTAGGCAGCTTTGAGTGCCCCTGAGGAACCACCTTGAACATCAGGCGCACAATCGGAATCAGGAATGAGGCAACTAAGGCCAAAACTGGGTTTAGCTCCGAAGAGGAAATCTTCGGCATAGGTAATTGCTTCTTTGGCTTTGCCATATTTGCCTATTCGCTATAGGTGAAATCGGCGCCAAGGTCGGTGAGCTTCTGCAAGAAGTGCTCGTAACCTCGAGAGATCAACTGAACGTTAGTGACATTTGAGGTTCCCTGAGCTGCAAGTGCCGCCACCATGTGACTGAATCCGCCACGAAGGTCTGGAACTCGAATATCAGCCGCGTGAAGCTCAGTTGGGCCAGAAATAACGGCTGAGTGGTTGAAGTTGCGCTGACCAAATCGGCAAGCGGTTCCGCCAAGACATTCACGATAAATCTGAATCTGCGCACCCATTTGCACCAGCGCGTCGGTGAAACCAAAGCGGTTTTCATAAACAGTTTCGTGAATGATCGAAAGCCCCTTGGCCTGAGTCAGAGCAACAACAAGCGGCTGCTGCCAGTCAGTCATGAAACCTGGGTGAACGTCAGTTTCAAGCACCACAGGCTTTAGGTCGCCACCAGGGTGGAAGAAGCGAATGCCCTCGTCTTCGATTTCAAACGCGCCACCGACTTTGCGGTAGACGTTTAGGAAAGTAGTCATTTCTTGCTGACGTGCGCCACCAACAAAAATGTCACCCTTGGTAGCAAGGGCGGCACAGGCCCATGATGCTGCCTCATTGCGGTCGAACAGAGCACGGTGGCTGTAGCCCTTTAGCTCTTTGACACCCTCAATACGAATCACGCGATCGGTGTCTACCGAGATGATGGCACCCATTTTTTGCAAAATGGCAATGAGGTCCATGATTTCTGGCTCAATCGCGGCTCCAGAAAGCTCGGTCAAACCCTCGGCGCGGGTTGCCGTCAAAAGCACCTGCTCGGTGGCTCCCACCGATGGGTATGGAAGCTTGATCTTGGCGCCTTTTAGGCCTTTCGGTGCCGATAGGCGGGTTCCGTTATCGAGCTCTTCGATGACGGCACCAAAGTTGCGCAGCACCTCAAAGTGGTAGTCGATCGGGCGATCGCCAATGTGGCAGCCACCCAGACCTGGAATGAACGCCTCCCCCAGACGGTGCAACAGCGGGCCACAGAACAGGATTGGAATTCTTGACGAGCCGGCATGAGCATCAATGTCGACCATGCGAGCTGACGCAACATTGCTTGGGTCTAGGCTCATAACGCCATCGTCAGAGTGCGAAATTGCTACGCCGTGCAACTGCAACAAGCGCGAGACAATGTCAACGTCACTGATGAATGGAACGTCTTTTAGAACGCTTGGGGTCTCACCAAGCAGGGCAGCCACCATGGCCTTAGTGACCAGGTTTTTTGCACCCTTTAGGTCAACGCGGCCAATCAGCGGCTTGCCACCGGTAACGGTGATCTGGCTCATTGGAATCCTTAGTGCTTCACTGGAAGGGTCTTAGGCATCCAGGCTGGACGCTTGGCTTCAAAATCGGTGATTGCCTGCTCGTTGCGCAGGGTCAGACCAATGTCGTCAAGACCTTCAAGCAACCGCCACTTGGTGTACTCATCGATGTCAAAGTGCACCACGAGGTCACCAATGGTGGCGGTCTGCTCGATCAGGTTAATGGTGATTGATGAACCCGGGTTGGCCTCAATAGCTGCCCAAAGTTTCTCAGTGTCTTCGTCGGTGATCTGACCGGCAACTAGACCCTGCTTTCCGGAATTGCCTCTAAAAATGTCGGCGAATTTACTTGAAAGAACGGCCTTGAAACCGTAGTCACGCAAAGCCCAAACAGCGTGTTCACGGCTTGAACCAGTTCCAAAATCAGGGCCAGCGACCAATACCTGGCCGTTCTTATAAGGCTCTTGATTCAGAACAAACTCAGGGTCATTTCGCCAAGCCGCAAATAGTGCGTCGTCAAAACCAGTCTTGGTAATGCGCTTTAGGTAGACAGCAGGAATGATCTGATCAGTGTCTACGTTGCTGCGACGAAGCGGAACGGCAACGCCGGTGAAAACTTCAAACTTTTCCATTAGTTGCCTTCTTCAAGATCTGCAGGTGATGAGAGGGTGCCACGAATTGCGGTAGCCGCAGCAACCAGAGGTGAGACCAAGTGAGTGCGAGCACCCTTGCCCTGACGGCCTTCAAAGTTGCGGTTTGAGGTTGAAGCAGCACGCTCGCCCGGAGCCAACTGGTCTGGGTTCATGCCCAAGCACATTGAACAACCGGCAAAACGCCACTCGGCACCAAAGTCTTTGAAGACCTTGTCTAGGCCCTCAGCCTCAGCTTGCAAACGCACGCGAGCCGAACCAGGAACTACCAAGAAACGCACGCCATTGGCCTTCTTTTTGCCCTTAATGATTTCGGCGGCTGCACGAAGGTCTTCGATGCGGCTGTTGGTGCAAGAGCCCAAGAAAACGGTGTTCACCGGGATTGACTTCATCAGGGTTCCAGGCTGAAGATCCATGTACTCCAAGGCGCGAATAGCAGCTGCCTTCTCGTTTGGGTCATCGATGTCATCTGGGTTTGGCACTGCATCAAGCAAGCTAACACCCTGGCCCGGGTTGGTACCCCAAGTTACGAACGGGTCCAGCGCGTTGGCGTCAAGGAAAACCTCTGCGTCAAACTTGGCACCCTCATCGGTAGGCAGAGTGTTCCAGTAGGCCACCGCGGCATCCCAGTCGGCACCCTCAGGTGCGTGTGGGCGGCCCTTTAGGTAGTCATAGGTGGTCTGATCTGGCGCAACCATTCCGGCGCGGGCACCCGCCTCAATCGACATGTTGCAAATGGTCATGCGGGCTTCCATTGACAGCGCACGAATGGCACTGCCGCGGTACTCAAGAACATAGCCCTGACCTCCGCCGGTGCCGATCTTGGCAATTACGGCCAAAATAATGTCTTTGGCGGTAACGCCCGGGCGCAACTTGCCCTCAACGTTAATTGCCATGGTCTTGAACGGGGTCAATGGCAGAGTCTGGGTTGCCAAAACGTGCTCAACCTCGCTGGTGCCTATACCCATAGCAAGCGCACCAAAAGCACCGTGGGTTGAGGTGTGCGAGTCGCCACAAACCACTGTGATTCCCGGCATGGTCAAACCAAGCTGTGGGCCAACCACGTGCACAATTCCCTGGTCAGCATCGCCAAGCGAGTGAATGCGAACACCAAACTCTTTGGCGTTGTTGCGAAGAGCCTCAATCTGGGTGCGGCTAGTTGGGTCGGCGATTGGCTTGTCGATATCCCAAGTCGGGGTGTTGTGGTCCTCAGTCGCAATCGTGAGGTCTAGGCGTCGCACCGGGCGGCCAGCCAGGCGCAGACCATCAAAGGCCTGAGGGCTGGTAACTTCATGCACCAAGTGCAGGTCAATGTAAAGCAGGTCTGGAGAGCCGTTTTCGCCTTTGACCACCAAGTGGTCATTCCATACCTTTTCAGCCAGAGTTAACGGCTTATTTGTCATGCAAACACCTCAGAACGATTGGACTTCAAGTTTACCTTTAGGCTGGCAAGATGAGCCTTGCTGACCTAGAAATTATTCAACGAAAGACCGTCAGAGTTTTGACTGCAGGTCAAATCTTGAGCGGTTTTGGACTGGGTTCAACCCTGTCAATCGGCTCTCTCCTAGCCGCTGACCTATCGGGTTCTGCGGCTTGGGCTGGTTCGGCCGCCACCTTCAGCACTCTAGGTGCAGCGACCTGGGCAATTCCGTTGGCACGCCTGGCTGCAGCAAAAGGCCGCCGCGTTTCTTTGGCCTCGGGTGCCGCCCTCGCCATCTCTGGAGCTTCGCTAGTAATCACCGCTGCTGCCGTTCAATTCTTTCCGCTTCTACTCTTGGCGCTCTTCTTGTTAGGTGGCGGTTCCGCAGTGGGTCTGCAGGCCCGGTTTGCGGCCACCGATGTTCCAGTTGAGCGGTCAAAAGCACGAGATCTGTCAATTGTGGTTTGGGCCACAACCGTGGGAGCCGTCGTTGGGCCAAATATGTTTGGACCGGGTGAGGTCATTGGCCACGCACTTGGCCTGCCAACCATGACCGGGCCCTTCCTGCTCACCATCTTGGCTCAGGTAGCGGCAACATCGGTGTTTTGGCTTGGGCTCAGACCAGACCCACTGCTTTTGGCCAAAGACATGCAGGCTGAGACCAAGGGAGGTAAACCCAAGGTCTCATTTGCCACTGCCTTGGCCACACTAAGGGCCTACCCAATGGCTAGGTTTGCGGTTTTAGCCATTGCCCTGAGCCACATGGTCATGGTTTCGGTCATGGCCATGACACCAATCCACATGCAGCACCTTGGCTATGACCTCGTTGTGGTTGGCTTCACTATCAGCCTGCACATTGCAGGCATGTACGCTTTCTCGCCGGTGTTTGGCTGGTTTGCCGACAAATTTGGCCGCGTTCAAACGGTGCTGCTAGGGCAATTGATTTACGTGTTTGCGCTTGGCTTTGCCGGGTTCGGTTCAGAAAGCCGATTTATGGTGACGTTGGGCCTATTTTTGCTAGGTCTAGGATGGTCAGCTGCAACTGTTGCCGGCTCGGCTTTGCTATCTGAAACTCTTCCGGCAGAAGAAAAGACCAACGTTCAAGGTCTTAGTGATTCATCGATGAACTTGGCCGGAGCCCTCGGTGGCGGCTTTGCTGGTTCAGTATTGGCGGCATTTGCGTTCATCGGGGTCAACACCGTGGCATTGATCCCAGTGGTTCTCATCATTGGATTCGGCGCTTTTAGCCGCGTTCGCACCAGCTAGGTTAAGAAAAAACTCCCTCCCGAGAGCAAGTCATCGAGAGGGAGATTTCGTGATCCCAAGGGGATTTGAACCCCTGCTGCCGCCGTGAGAGGGCGGTGTCCTAGGCCGCTAAACGATGGGACCGTTTTGTGCAACCTGAAAATTATGCCATAAGTTTGGCGCCGATGCTACTCGAGAGCAAAGTCACCCCCAGCGCAGGCTATTTCTGGAATTTTGCGGCGTTTAGACCCATGACGCCAGCAGCGCCAAGCCCAAGCAGAACCGATAACAGCGGGCTTGCAGCCACACCAACGCCGGAAAAAGTGCCGGTCGCAAACAGCAAAGCGATAAGTGCGGCAGCCGTGAACCAGATTAGGTTTGATCGAATAGCCCGATCGGCCTGAGCGGAAAGATCAACCGCGTGCACTACGGCCATTGGGTTATCGGTGGTAAGAATCAGCCCATTGGTGCCAGACATGTGTTCTGAGTCAGCCCCCACCACGATCGCGATGTCGGCCTGCCTCAATGACTCAAGGTCATGTTCTGCGTCGCCAACCATTGCCACCAACGAACCGTCGGCTTTGAGGTGATCGATGGTTTTAGCCTTCTGCAGCGGCACCAGCTCACCATAGACCTCGGCAATACCGAGCTGATTTGCTACAAAAATTGCCACACCGACAGCATCACCGGTGATCAAGACCGCGCGCTTTTTACGCAAATGCAGTTGGGTAACTACCGAGTGCGCATTGGAACGAATGATGTCGCTGAGCTCGATGAAACCAAGCAGTTCGGCGTCACGAATTACAAAAATCACCGAGTTGCCCTGCGAATTGGCTTGGTCAGCCAACACCAGGTCACCCACAAAAATCTCGATGTTGCGGCCGGTAAGCAGGCCCGCCCCACCAACGCTGATGTTGGAACCGTCAAGAATGCCGGTAACACCCATGCCGGGAATCACACGGAAATCCAGAATCTCTGGAATCTCGAGCCGCCTCATGCGGGCCTCGGCAACAATTCGTGAGGCTACCGAATGCTGAGCAAAAACCTCTAGGCCAGCTGCCAACGCAATTAGCTCATCGATGTTGTTTAGCGGAGAATTGTGCGCCAATCTAGCACGCACGAAAGAACGCTCGGCGGTGGTGAGAGTGCCGGTCTTGTCAAAGACAATGGCGTCAACTTTGGTGAGCCGCTCAAACGCAACACGGTCTTGAACCAACAAACCACTCTTTGCCGCACGGTTCAAAGCACCCACCATTACTGGGCCAACGACCAGTTGAAGATTCTGAGGAGTGAAAACCAATAGCATCGCGGCAAACGCAGTGAGTGCCTGTGCGATTTGCTCGGGAGCAATAGCCAGGCTTGCCGAAAGCAAGATTGCGGCCACCACAACAGCTAAGTAGAAAAGCCACCCGGCCGCTTCATCGAGCAAAAGCTGCAACTTAGACGGTTTCTCTTCAGCTGAAAGCAGCATCTCGTGGTGGGCACCAAGCGCGGTGGCAGAACCGGCTCGTTGAACCTCAATCTGCAGAGCACCCTGACCGATTGGGGCATCTGCAGACAAAACACTGCCGGCCCATACGGTTGCGCCTTCAGCTTTATAAACCCACTGCGATGAACCGGTGATGGCAAACTCATTGACGTCAGCCGAGCCGTCAAGCACAACGCCGTCCGCTGGAACGGTCTGCCCAGGTCGCACATCAATAATTGACCCGATTCGAAGTTCGTCGATTGACACCTGTTCGTCGGCAACCGCGGCAAATTTAGGCAACAGGTCAGCCAGTGATTTGCGCACTTGAGTCAGTCTCTTAAACTTTCTGGTCACCAACCAGTTACCTGCCAGGATGGCCAAAACTGCCAGAGCAAACTGCCACCAAGTGCTGGCCGAATCAGGTTGTGCACCCGAGAGCTCACCCAGGCTCCAAGCCAAGTTGACTCCATACAAAACCACGGCAGCAACTGAAGTTAGCACCGCGCCCGAAGGCTTGCGCGCGGCCAACTCGCCGCGTGCCTGACGAAAGAACGGGCCTAGGCACAACAGCAGTTGAAAACCTGCGATCATCAGCACGATGCTCGATGCACTTGCCTCGAATCCCAGATTTACCCCTAGGCTTGGGTCAAATAAAATAATTGCAACAGAAAGCGGCAAAGCCAGAATCAGATAATTGCGCAGAATCCTTGGCCTAAGCAATGCCACTGCGTGCCTTGCCCTAACCGGTTGCGCCTGATTCATGGTTGCTCTCTCTGACTAATCTTTGCCCTCCAAATCCTAGCCTCGGGCGGCCGATATCCTTGGCAGAATGAGACCATGCTGATCACAAAATTTGAGCACGCGTGCTTGGTTCTTGCCGAGGGCCAAGACAAAATCATCGTTGACCCGGGTTTTTACACCCGCCCCATGGATGCGGTTTCCGGCGTTCGCGCGGTCGTAATTACTCACGTTCACGATGACCACTGCTACGAAGAGCAACTGGACCGAATCGTGGCGGTAAACCCGGGACTTAAGGTTTACGCACCGGCCGAGGTTTGCGCAAGACTCAGCGCATCGAGGCCAAACCTTGATTTGACGGTCGTTATGCACGGTGACTTTTACCCGGAGGGCGAATTCACCTTGGAATTCTTCGGGGATCTACACGCAGAAATTCATCGGTCAATTCCTTTGGTCCAAAACTGCGGCGTACTGGTGAACGGCAAGCTTTATTACCCAGGCGATAGTTACACCCAACCCGACTGCAAAGTTGAACTATTGGCCTGCCCAGCATCGGCGCCCTGGCTAAAAATTGGCGATGTCATGGACTTTATTGCCGCGGTAAAACCGGCCAGAAGTTTTGCCACCCACAATGCGCTGTTGAGCGAGGTTGGCCACACCCTGAATAATTCAAGAATTCAGTTGGTTACTGAACAGGGCGGCGGAAAGTTTGATTACCTTTTGCCGGGTGAGAGCACCCAGGTTTAGACAGCTACCGCAACGATCACTGAAAGAACCAGAATCAGGGCGGTCACCGGAGCCCACATTTTTTTCTCAGCTTTGCTGCGCGTGATGGTGTTGAGTAGCAACCCAACCGCGGCAAACGCCACCAGGCCCCAGTTGGCCAAGGTGTTTAACTCGGCGGGCAAGAGCGTGTTTATGAACCCAGTCTGCGCCAGAAAGTGGCCAGCAATGGCAAGGTTTACCAACACCGATGCTGAGCTGGCAACCCGAAAGCCAGCTGGAAGCTTGCCATGGTTCTGACCGCCAAAGGCGTACTCCCCCATTGGCGCGCCCAAAGCCAAGGCCAGCTGAAACAAGGCCACAAATACGTAAATTATGGTCAGGGACAGTGCGGCTACCGAGGCTGGGGTCATCCGAATATTTTAGACCGGCTGAAGGGCTGGCTAGGCAAAGAAAAATGGCCCTTCTCGCATTGAGAAGAGCCATTTTTAAAGCTGGGGTACCTGGACTCGAACCAAGAACAAAGGTACCAGAAACCTCCGTGTTGCCAATTACACCATACCCCAGAGTATGAACCGAGCCGTGGGCTCGACTTACAATCTTAGCCCGCTTAGGCCACTCGAGCAAACGCGTTTAGACGGGCGATTGTCTCGGCCTTGCCAAGAATTTCCATTGACTCAAAAAGCGGTGGTGAAATGCGGCGACCTGAGATTGCGGTTCGCAGCGGACCAAAGGCAACTCGTGGCTTTAAGCCAAGCCCATCGATGAGTGCGGCCTGCAGCGCCGCCTGAACGGTCTCGGTCTTAAAGTCGGCCTCGGCGATTGGCTCTAGAGCGGCAACGCCAGCCTCAAGCACCTCAACGGTGTTTTCAGGCAGGCCAGCCTTGGCGTCGTCTTCAACAACAATTTGATCAGCGGTTTTGAACAAGAAGCTCACTAGGTCAGGGGCCTCGCCCAAAACCACTAGGCGCTCCTGGATCAGTGGCGCAACAGCATCAAGAATTCGCTGCTCTTCGGCGCTGAGCGACGACCCAACGATACCCGCACTCTGTAGGTATGGCATTAGGCGAGCCTTGAAGTCCTCGGCATCCAGCAAGCGAATGTGGGCCGCGTTGATGGCATCTGCCTTTTTTTGGTCAAAGCGTGCTGGGTTTGGGTTGACGTTGGTCACGTCAAAAGCTGCAGCCAATTCATCCATGGTGAAAATGTCTTGGTCGGCACTTAGACCCCACCCCAACAGAGCTAGGTAGTTGAGCAGACCCTCTGGAATGAAGCCGCGGTCACGGTGGTGAAAGAGGTTTGCCTCTGGGTCGCGCTTGGAAAGCTTCTTGGTACCCTCACCCATTACGTATGGCAGGTGGCCAAACTGAGGAATGAAGTTAGTAATGCCCGCTTCAAAAAGCGCGTTGTAGAGTGCAATCTGGCGTGGAGTAGACGAGAGCAGATCTTCACCGCGCAACACGTGGGTGACACCCATCAACGCGTCGTCGACCGGGTTAACCAAAGTGTAAAGCGGCTGACCATTTGGGCGCACGACTACAAAGTCAGGGAACGAACCGGCCGGGAAGGTAATTTCACCGCGGACTAGGTCGGTAAAGGTGATGTCAACGTCAGGCACACGCAAACGAAGTGCTGGTGAACGCCCCTCGGCGCGATAGGCAGCCTTGGCTTCTTCAGAAAGCTCACGCTCTGAGTTGTCGTAACCCAGCTGAACGGCACGGCCGTTGGCACGGTTGCGTTCGTCCAATTCCTCGCCGGTTAGGTAGCTTTCGTAAATGTGTCCAGAAGCCTTCAGCTTCTCGATGATGTCTTGGTAAATGTGAGTGCGCTCAGACTGGCGGTATGGCTCAGCAGGGCCACCAACATTCACACCCTCATCCCAGTTCAAACCCAACCAGCCAAGGGCATCAAGGATCATTTCGAAAGATTCTTCACTGTCACGCTCGGCATCGGTGTCTTCGATGCGGAACAAGAAGCTACCGCCGGTGTGGCGAGCATAGGCCCAGTTGAAGAGCGCGGTGCGAATCAAGCCAACGTGCGGTAGGCCAGTCGGTGATGGGCAAAAACGAACCTTGACATCGGCGCCAGTGGCGTCAGTAAAGGGGGCTGTGATGGTGTTTAAAGAAGTCATTTGCTATCAATATTAGGCGAGGCAAACACATTTATGAGCTCGCCAATGCTGTGGTTGGCCTCGGCGGGGTGCCTAAGCGCCAGGTTGGGGTTCAAAGCGTAGGAGTTGCGGCGGCCCGCTTTCAGCTTGGTCACGTAGCCACCATCGATGAGGTCTTGCAAAATACCGTGTGCAGATCGCTCGGTAATGCCAACAACCTCGGCAATGTCTTTGAGGCGCGCATCTGGGGAAGAACCTAGGTAGACCAGCACGTGCCCATGATTACTCAGAAAAGTCCAACTCACGCTTTGAATTTACCAATTCGGTGGTAAAAATTTGTAACTAATTACCTGAATTCTTTTTCCTGTATACAATTTCAAGCATGGATATTGCACTGTCGAACCTAACCTCTGTTTCAGCGCTGGTATTTGCCCTGGGCTTTTTGGCTGCTCGCATCAAGAGCGACATCCGAATTCCCGATTCAAGCTATGCCCTGATATCTATCTTTTTGCTATTCGGCATTGGCCTCAAGGGCGGAGTCGCAATGAGGGAGTCGGACCTCAGTTCAGCACTTGGCCCGATTCTGGTGACCATCGCAGTTGGTGCACTGATTCCGACTCTCGCATTTATTACGCTCAAACTCATCAGAAAACTAGATGATGTTGACCGCGGTTCGATTGCCGCCCACTATGGCTCGACCTCTTTGGTAACTTTTTCAGCCGCCTTGGTTTTCTTGGAAACCAGCGGAATTGTGTACGAGCCTTTTGCAGTGGCCCTACTCACCGTCATGGAGATTCCTGGCTTGATTATTGGAATCTTTTTGGGTAGCCGAGGCACTGCAGGCAGCTCGAATTGGTGGCACAGCCTGCGGGAAATTCTGCTCGGGAAAACCGTTCTGCTATTGGCCGGAGGAATGCTGGTGGGTGCAATTTCGGGCCCGAGCGGATTTGCCAAAGTGGTGCCGTTCTTTGTTGACCTGCAACCAGGTATCTTGGCTCTATTTTTGCTGCACCTTGGTTTTGTCGCCGGCAATCGTTCGGGTGCCCTGAAGCAAACCGGTTTGGCACTAACTGCCTTCAGCGTGCTTTTTCCAATAATGGCAGGCGCTATTGGTGTTGCAGCGGGGACCGCAGTTGGCCTGTCTGTGGGCGGTTCATTGGTGCTGGGGGTACTGGCAGCTAGCTCCTCTTACATAGCTGCGCCAGCGGCTGTCAGCATCGCACTACCCAAAGCTAACTTGAGTCTTGCAATTACCTCAAGTCTGGCGGTCACGTTTCCGTTTAACCTCACCCTTGGCGTGCCAATTTACTTTGGCATTGCACAATTCTTGGCTTAGGGGCTAGACCACTGGGTTTAATAGGGTGCCAATGCCTTCGATCTCGCATTCCACAATCTCACCCCGGTGAATCTGAGAGATTCCCGCTGGAGTGCCAGTCAAGATGATGTCACCTGGCAACAAGGTCATGTTCTGACTCACGTACGAAATGATCTTTGGCACGTCGTGAAGCATCAAATCAATCGATGCCTGCTGCTTGGTTTCGCCATCAATGCGGCTTTCCAAAATTTGGCCATCTGGAACAAAATCGGTTTCGATCCAAGGCCCAAGTGGGCAAAAACTATCAAACGCCTTTGACCTAGCCCACTGGTCATCGCTGAATTGAAGATCGCGAGCCGTCACATCGTTGGCTACGGTGAAACCCCAAACATAGTCGAGCGCGTTCTCTTCAGAGACATTTTTGGCAATCTGCCCAATAACTACAGTCAGCTCAACTTCAAGCTCAATGCGGTCACTTTGTGCGGGAATCTGAATTGGATCACCGGGGCCGATGATGGCACTAGAGGGCTTGAAAAAGATGGTTGGGTCTGGGTTTAGTTGTAGCCCCAGTTCACCGGCATGATCTGCATAATTCTTGCCGATACAAACAACCTTTGACGGAATGATTGGCGCCAAAAGCTTTACCTCTTTTAGTGGCACTCGCTCGCCCGTGGTTTCATAACCGTTGACTAGTGGGTGCCCCGCTAGAACCACAAGTTCAGGGCCATCGAGCACGCCAAACTTCGGTTCTCCGTTAAGGCTAAATCTGGCTACACGCATGGCTGACTAGTCGGCTAGCTTTACCATCCAGCCGTGGCGGTCTTCAACCGTTCCGTACTGGATTCCGGTTAGCTCAGCACGAAGGCTGGCGGTTAGCTGGCCAGGCTCGCTGGTCTCAGAACCAATAGTCTCTTCACGGCTCTTGAACTGACCGATTGGAGTAATTACCGCAGCGGTACCACAGGCAAATACCTCAACGATTTCGCCACCGTTGATGCCCTCACGAACCTCATCGAGGGTGATTTTGCGCTCTTGAACCTCAAGGCCACGGTCTTTGATCAACTGAATTACTGAGGCACGGGTAATTCCGTGAAGAATTGTTCCGTCAAGTGCGGGCGTTGCCACGTGGCCATCTTTGTAAACAAAGAACAAGTTCATGCCGCCAAGCTCTTCAATGTAGGTTGCTGACTCTGCGTCGAGGAACATCACTTGCGAGCAACCGTTTTCGTAACCCTCACCCTGCGCCAATAGAGACGCGGCGTAGTTTCCACCGGTCTTGGCTTCACCGGTACCGTGACGGCCAGCGCGAGCTGAATCAAGGGCAATCCAGATGGACACTGGCTTTAGACCGCCGGTGAAGTAAGGACCAACCGGAGACGCGATTACTCGGTATTCGGCACGGTGCGCAGCTCGGACACCCAAGAAGTTTTCAGCGGCGATCTCGAACGGGCGAATGTATAGAGTCTTCTCGT
>JACCED012317652.1_pt1 | contig 15548 bp, 16 predicted proteins | sample 7455021 | NCBI WGS metagenome assembly JACCED01 (sample SAMN15323456, study PRJNA562643) | freshwater metagenome | isolation source: river surface water | place: USA:Blue River Watershed | collected 2017-08-19 | reverse complement strand
CCACAAGTATGCGAGGTTCTAGCTAAGTATGCAAACGGCAGCGTGCGCGGAGCTTTAGCAGCTTACAAGGATTGTCTAGACTTTATTCAGCCAGTGACTTTAGAGTCCGTATCTCTAAAGCTATCTCTAGACGATATCGAAAGTTCCTTTAAGATTTGGAACTTGATACTTAGCAAACCCATTTCGGCAGAATTTAAAAAAGCAGTAGATTCTTTGATTGCAAATAAGTCAGTAGAACACATTAATGAAAAGCTGCAAGAAGATTTAGACAAGCACTGGGAATTATTAGGAGAAGATTTATGGTGGAGTGCGACGCTACTTTTAAGCCAAGTTGCTAATAATCCTAGTAGGCTATCGTTTACTTACACGCTTCTCAATCTCAAACAATTAAACTGGCCGCTTACATTCGCTCAGGCAATTGCTAATGACTGCAAACCCTCTTTTGTCACAAGATTATTACAAGAACCCTGGACGGATTTATATTACGGACGCTAACGCTCAACAGTTAGTGTGGTCTGCTAGAGCCGCCCAGATTCAAAATGTTTACAGTTATACGGACACTATCGATAAGTTTCTTAGTGCCGTAGTCACCGATTACGATCGACCGACTCAAACTATTTGCGATTGTCTAGAGCTATCTTTAAGTAATGGGTTCTACGCAGAAGCCGGAGCTAATAATATAGTCTTTGCTATCAATAACTCTAAACTATCAAACCTAGCTCAAAACACAAGCATTTGGAATTTAAATATCGGCTCTAAAATATTAGCTAAAGACTTCAAAGAGTTTCAGAATATTAATATAGCTGAAGGATTGGAGCGTCTTCCTTCAACTGCTTATTATAGTTCGAACTCAACAAGCCTAGTAATAGATAAAGACCAGAGTTATTCAAGCTATTTAGAATGCCTACTAGATTTAAAAGGTATACAGAGATGGACACATCTTAACCAAGCTCAAGCAATGTATCTGTTTGCTGGCAAACAAAACTTCCAGCTTTACATAGGCGATCCTAAACGCGGTAAATGTCGGGGACTAGCTGCTTTTATGCAGCCATTTTCAACTGCATTTGCCAAGTCTTTAAATCCCTTGTACCTTAGGAGTTTTGGCAGGTGGTTGCAATCCTCTACTATGAGATCGACATCTCAAAGGAGGCTGGGTGTAAGCCGGTATGCAACCTGGTACTACTGCGAATTTGACCTGCTAGCGTTCAAACGTTGGCGAGAATTATTATCCATTTATCATCTCAATTAACTATGTCTTTTCTAACTAAAGTCATCCAAACTGAAAATTCTTTTTACACCCAACAAGCTGCTGAAGCCGATACTGGGTTCGGTATCTGTCCTCGTTACTACGATCATTATCGTAGTGACTTAAGTGCTGGTTACGTTACTATCAACAAACCTGTAAAAGGCGGTCAACCTGAAGAACCATTTACTCCAGACGATGTATTTGGGTTAACTGACGTCAACGGCGAAACTATTCTGCATCAATTTCTTGCGCTCGAAGGAGTGCCGATCGGTTACTTTATCGGAGCTCAGTTAAGCAATTACAAACAAGAACTTCCTAACGAGCGCAAAGCAGGAGGGCACTGTCAGACTAGTAAGGCGGTTTTGCACTTGGGAAACGGCGAATCGAAAACCGTATTGGGGCGGTTTCCCCTGCAATCTAGTACTGGTATTACCTACAACTTTCGGAAATATAACGAAGACAAAGATGCACCAGGTGTTTATGCTGGTAAAAACTTTGACACGTACGGTACTGCAAGCCCAGAGTTCGCTGAGAAAACCGGCCGCCCTTTACAATTAAAGTGCAGCGAATGTCTTGCTAACAATCAAGACAGATACGGCGAACAAAGCTGTAAAACAAGCGGTGAATTTGCCTTTTTTATTTACAAAGTTGCCTTTAAAGGTCGCGAGGGCAAGCTTCAATGGGTAACTGTTAAAGATTTAGGAATCAAGTCCTTAGGCGATGGTTTCGTCTTGGTTAATAAAGTTGCTTATCCAGATCTTTATTCCAAACCGCTTGTAGATTTAGTAGCAAAGATTAATTCTCACGTCCCTAGCAGTGCCGTTAACGCAAACAAATACGTTACAAACTTGTATCAAAAGCAAGAACCTAATTCGACTTTATTGATTGAATTTGAAAATACACCATTTCAAACTCTTGCTTACCCAACCCAAATGTTTGTAGCAAAACTTACCGACAACGTTGGCAAAACCAGTCATTGCTTTTTGTATTCGACTTCACCATTAGAGCAGGATCTAGACTTAGGTGCGCGCCATGCAATGTTAGATAAGGCCTTAACAGCCTACTCTGACGAACGTTCTAAAACAGATAAAGCTTTAGAGTTTTATTCAGAGCCTTCCCAACCGACAACACAACTGGCGGCTGCGATCGAACTGACTTCAGAACCTAGTAGCGTCTCTGCTGACGTTAAAGATCTAGCAGCGCGAGCCGCAGCGGGAAAACTGTTCGGAAATATCAGCTAACAATTTTAACGATGTCCACTCTTGAATTTGATGGAGCCTTAGCGCGTTTTACGGATCTCGATCCGGAAATGCGCTCTCGGATTGAAGCCGAGCTTACGTTTACAAATAGAGCCTTAGCCTACGAGGCTAAATCTTTACATCGAAATATCGAAAGCCGTTTCTGTCTTTTTGCAGAAGACTGTTTCCCAACAGGATTGCTGCAAAGGGTAGTAACTAAATTTTCCTCTATGGGTTTAAAGATTAACGGCCGCAACTTACATCCTATAGTCAATCCTAGTGTCGTCGAATTACCAGAGTACTTGCGCGACTATCAAGTTACTGCGATTAGCAAAATGATAGAAAACTTACGCGGGTTGGTAGAGATGCCAACCGCGTCTGGTAAAACTCTAACGGCGATCTGGTACCTAAAACACTTTCCTAACGCCCGGATTTTGTTTACCGTCCCGTCAGTAGATTTGCTAGAGCAAACTTACTGCACTTTTAGTGAAGCTTTTAACGAGCCGATCGGTAGGTTGGGCAACGGGCATGGTGATTGGCAACGAATTACTATCGGCGTAATCAACTCTCTAGTAGCACTAGCTGCTAGCAGAGAACCTAAGCTACAAGGAGTACAGATTTGCATTCACGACGAAGCTCATTCAGCAGGGTCTAATTCTTATCTGACACTAGCAATCGCTTTAACAAATCAGAGTCGAGTCATCGGTTTATCGGCAACGCCAGAGCGCAATGATGGCGCCGATCTGATTGTAGAAGGCGTGTGCGGACCGACTATTTACAAGGTCTCTCCCCAACAAGTAGCAAAGTGCGGCGGTATTATTCTGCCCGATTATTACCAAATCGAACTGCCCGATCGTTACAAAGTAGAACGTCGCAACCCCCCGCTTATTCCTAAAGCTCCAAGTCATCTAGAGATTCTCAAGCTTTACAAATACGCTATTACTACTAATGCCGCCAGAACCAAGACGATCGTAGATTTAGTTTTAGAACTACAAAAGCTTACGAGCCGCCAAGGAAATATCTTGATTCTGTTCGACTATAGAGATCATGGCGAAGCAATTCAACTAGAGCTAGAACGCCGAGGAGTAACAGCTCCTTTAGTAGATGGCAAGACTAAAAAGAAACAGCGCACGCAAATAATCGACGCTTTTACTACTGGCGAAACAGAGGTTTTGATTGGTAGTTCGATCTTAAAACAAGGAGTCGATTTTCCAGAACTAGAGTTTTTAATTTTAGCTGGGTCTCGTTCTGCCGAAGGTCTTACTTGGCAACAGGTCGGCCGTGCCCTTAGAGCTAATGCGTCCTATCAAAAAGCCAGGTCTGTAATTATCGACTTTAGAGACGGCGATTATTTCTTTCGGCGGCGAGCAGAGCGAAGATTTGAAGCGAATCAGCTTAAATATGGATACACTTGCTGTAAGATCCTACCTTCTGTAACCAAACTTATCGAACTCTTATAACGGTTGTAAATTAATGGGAAATTTACTTTTACTATTGACCGTACTTGAAGTAGCAGACCTAATAGATGCTTTTGGCGTGACAAAAAGTTCTAGTAAAGCTAAGATTAGCGAACTGTTTGCCAACCTCGATGCGCCAGATAGTTCTTCAAAGATCGCTGATTATGTAGCGGAGTTGCTACCAATTCTAAATACTTTTAGCAAAGAAGCTTTAAAAGATGCTGCCGGATCTTCCAGAACTACTTAAAGCTAACGGGGAGTCGCACAAACGACTGCACTGTCCTAAGTGCGACCCCGGCAAGCAGCATGGGGCGAGTCTCAAAATTTACAGAAGAGCGTTTAAATGCTTTCGCTGTAACATTAGCGGTGGAATCTTAGACTGCTTAGAGCTGCTAGGGTTAAAAGCTCCTCAACAAAGCTTCCCATCTTTTGATATGTTGCCCCTTTGGCGCGCGTATCAACAACACGACTCGTTAGCCAAGGAATGGAGTGTCTCGCGGGGCTACCCGACAGAGCTAGATGTAGATTGGGGTTATGCGCCAGAGGGGAACACCCTACGCTCCGCTGGTATCGATCGAAAAACTATCGAACTAGCCGGCCTGGCTTCTGAAAAAGGCGAGTTATTTAGCAATAGAGTAGTATTTCCAGTCAAAAACTTTAGAGGCAAGATAGTTGGTTTTCAAGCTAGAGCTGTAGAAGATAGTCCAGTCAAATGGCTGGCATCAAAACCAAACATTTACGGTTCGATCGATAAGTATTTCTACTTTCCTCAACAAGTAAATCTTAAATCTACAGAACCGTTATTTTTATGCGAGGGCGTTACAGACGCTTTAGCCCTTAAAGTTTTAGGGATTGAAGTTCTAGGCAGTTTTGGAATTCAACGTTTGCCTTTAGACCTACTACTACAACTAGAACGGCCTTTAGTCGCAGTCTACGATTGTGATTATCAAGATTTCAGTTGCGGCGAACGGACTAAAAGTTGGCAGTACGTACTACCTCAACTAGCTTGGTTACAACGCCAACGACCGGATCTAAAAATTTCTTGTTGGAAACTACCAACAATTTCAGGGGCTACCGACTGCTTTGACGTTTGCAAATACTATAATTGGCACGCAGAAAGTCTTTACGCCCATTACCAACGCGGACTAAGATCTATTCCCACCTTAGCTGTTGAAACCATTCACGATTTGCAAACATTACTAGAGGCCATTGCTGGCTTGACTATTACAGAGCTTGAAAGCCAAGCTATCGAAGCTAAAGTTCTAACGCATGGAGGTTGGCTAAAAACTCTTTCTGATTATTTTTTGTAAGATGGACTGTATTTATATTGGTAGCTTCGGAATAGATAAAGCTCTAGTCGGAATTTGGCTGGCAGGATTGTTAGTAAGAAATGAAAAGTTAATAGCGCGTAAACTAATTCATATAAATCAAATCGAATTAGACTTTACCCGCCATTTACCAAGCTTACTTAGTAGCCGTAGTGCTTATCTTAGTTCTTATTTACAGCTTTACGCCGGCAATATCGATCTCGTTTACCTAGACCGCCCAAACATACTCGGGCGCTTGGGTACACCAGCTAAAGTATCTAACGATCGCTGGATGACTAAAGCAATAGCTTTAGCCAAAAGTGCCTATAGTTTAGAGCTACAGCATCTTATGGCTAGCAGACCTGAATACCCTCTAGCAAAACTCAACCATGCTTATCCTTTCTTGCCTCAAACTATTTTCGATCTCGGCCCGATTTTAGGAATGCGGAGATCTTATCTACGGCGGTTGCCACACACTTGGCTGTGGTTGTTGCAGGAAGCAGACTATAGCACGATCGAATCGAACTGGCATCTTTACCCGCCTCGTTGGTGGCGCCAGATGTTTGCAGTACCGTGGTGGCATTGGTATTCAAAGCATGAATTTTCCACTATGTCTATCCTATTAACTAAGTACGGTAAACGCCAATGCGGAGACGATTGGCTAAAGAAAGCTTACAAAATTACGGCCAAAGGGGAGCTGCTAGATGGATAAGTCACAGGAGATAGATTGTTATTTACAAACCTTACCCTTTAACAATCCAATTGCAAAGATTTTATACCTCGATCGTTTGTTAACTCATGCTGTCGTTCGCGCCGATACATCGTTACAGATCCGCTACTACTTTCAAGTAATAGCTTACTTAGATAGATCGTACGCCAATCAAAATCTTAGTTTACCGTCAGAACTTCAACAGCAAGTTTCTACATACGGACTACTACAAGTACCTAACCTTGCAGTAACGGACAACAACTTTTACGAATTACACTATTTACTCAACCGCTATTTACAACATGTCAGACCGCAAGTCCACGAATACGTCAGTTCGCAGATCCAGTAAGCGCAAACCAAAACTCCCTTTTGTACGCCGAGTTCATAAATTTGAAGTAATGTTACCGGATGGTAAAACCGTTGTAAGTCGCAAAGGCTACAAATACATACATGAAATTTCTAAAGAGGACGGGATTTACCTAGAGCTAATAAAAATTAAAGGTGATGTCTTTTTAATGGGCTCGCCAGACAATGACGAAACAGGAGATTCATCAGAACGGCCAGCTCATCTAGTTTCTATACCTGACTTTTTTATTAGCATTCATCCTATCAAAAACGATTTATGGGATTGGGTAGCTAAAAATCTACCAAAGATTGAGTACGAGCTTAATGTTTCTAAACAAGAAGCCGATCCTAAAGCTGAAGCTAGTCATTTTTCATGGCTAGAAGCAGACGAATTTAGTAAGAGACTAGCTAAACATGTGGATCTAGACTATAGCCTGCCCAGCGAAGCTTTCTGGGAGTACGCAGTTAGAGCTGGAAGAACTTTAGCCGAGACTCGGAAAATGCCCGCACACGAAGACATTTCTAACGAGTGGGGTTTAGGCTCCGTGCAAACAAGCCACTGGGAATGGATGGCTGACGACTGGCACGAGAACTACATTGGCGCTCCTAATACTCACTCTCCTTGGGTTGATTGAGCAGTTAACCGCGCGTAGTTGCCGCACGGTTAAATGTTTTAGTACTCTGTAGTAAAACTCTTTTTATATATGTCAACGCATTTAGAACGTAAATTCGCAGACTTGTGGGTGCATATCTATCCCCAAATCGACTTACACTCAGAGTACAAATTTCTTGCCAATCGTCGCTTTAAGTTTGACTTCGCTCACTTAGAAACTAAAATTGCTATTGAAGTTCAAGGTGGGATTTGGATGGCAAGATCCGGCCATTCTGGCGGCACGGGCGTTCAAAAAGACTATGAAAAGCAGAACCTAGCGTCTGCAAATGGTTGGCGGATCTTCTTGCTTTCAGATAAAGATATCAACGAAGAAAACGTTAAACTGATCGGCACTACTATTCTCGAATCCCCTATCGTATAATTATTTTGCAACCAATTACTTCAGTCTCCTTTAGCCGTTTTGAAGATTATCTTAAATGCCCCCGGCTGTTCTATCACAAGTACGTACTAAAAGACCCAGCAATAACTGCCTCTGCCAAACAGGAACCTCTCCTTCAAGGCTCTCTCGCGCACTTACTGATCGAACGCAGACTAGAGATTCAAAGAGATTTAGACCAGGCAGAAACCTTAAATGTCTTGTCTACTTGGCTGAAAGATGATTGTAAATTGGCTGTTTCTGAAAGCTACTCAGAGATGGATTTGGGCGTAGGTATCGACCTGCAATCTTTGTACGACTGCGCTAGTCAAATTTCTAATCTATTAGATAGATGTGCTAGCTGGTACTCTTATGAAGACACGATTAGATCTAAGAGTGGCGATCTATTAGCAGACCCCTTAAACTATCCGTCTATCAGTTTTCGGATGGAGCTAGACAAACTTAAGATCGACTCGTTGCGTTCGTGTATAGATGTTACTGCTGGGCGCCTAGATCCTGACTTTACTAGCGATGTTAAACTGACTAGCGCTGCCGCTAGAGGTTTACATTTTGGCTTGAATTTTACTCCAGCATCGAACGCTAACACTGTAGCTATCGAGTACGATCTTAGTGTAGAACGAATTGAAGCAGCTTCTGACGTTATCTGGCGCGGGTTTATCGATTGGATTTACACGGACGAGGATGGTTTGCATCTAATCGATCATAAAACTTCTAAAGCTTTACCGACTGAAGCCTTAGTAATGCACCACGAGCAACTCAACATCTACGCTTATCTTTACTATTTAACTACTGGCGTGTGGGCGGACACTATCGGCATTAATAGTTTGCCGACACAACAAATAATTTCTGTATCTTTAGACCGCAATCTATCAAAAGAGATATATGATTATTATTGCGGACTAGCAATAGAAATCTGCCAACCTAACAAACAATGGCATCGGCAGCCGCCTACTAATATTTATCACAGTAATTGCGCGCGTAAGTTTGGTAAAGATGTCAGAGTTTGTAAGCTAGTCCCAACCTGCTGGCCTCACTTCGATCCACTTTCCCTCAATCTCTGAATTTTAAATCATGGCAGCACCTTTACAATTGGTGTTCGATCATATCGCCTTGCACTTTAATACAAGCGAACCCGAAACTCGTCGAATTATTAAAGAGTTGGGATGCGCTATTGTCGGAGCGTTACAGCAATACGGCGAGATCGAACTTCCAAGAATCGGTAAATTAGTACTTTCAGAAGAAGGACTTAACTTTGAAGCTTCTAAGATTTATAACAGCTTGCTTTCTGCACCCAAAGTTCCAGTGCCGCCAAAACGAGATGTTAGAATTCACATCGACAATCATCGAGATGTAATCCGGCAGTCTTTGTTTACTTACTTACAGTTAGACTTTCCGTTGGAGCAGCCGTGGCAACACCCGAACGGCAGAAAGTTTAGCTACCAAGAAGTACGCGCACAACTTACCAAACTTCGAAGACTTGACGATCCAGACTATCATGTGTTTTACGCTCGCGTCCTCCAAGCGCGCAGGTTAGATCGAACATCGTACGTATTTAACTCGTCAGAGAGCGCTCTCAAACGCAGATGCGACTTACAACTTAGTGCCATCCTTACGCTATTGCTGCACCCAGACTTAGAAACAGATACGATTCAAAAGTTTTACAGGATCGATAACTGATGGCACGAGAGCTTACAATATACGAACAATTAGATTCTGTTGCCACAGCGCTTACTTCTCTGCAAGCAACGCTTTCTAAAGATGCCGCCCAAGAATTAGAAATTTCAATTGCTAAACTTAAAGGCGCCCTCGTGCTATTCGATAGCTCTGCACTTTTACCCGCAGTCGCTGGAGAACTAGACATTTATGCGGCCAGAGGATCGGTTGAAAAGCTAGGCTTGAGTAAAGAAGTACTAGCTTTAGCTAGTAATAAATTAGGAGCTACGGAAATTTCTCAACGTTTTAAAGAACGCGGAATCAGCATTAACGCTTCTACAATTAGAGCTTTCATCGAAAAGTATCAAAGCTCTAGCTATGGAGAACGGGTAAAAGTTAGAACTACTTCCGTATTCGATACATCTACGCAATTAGAAAAGCTACTGGCTCAGATTAACTCGCAGTTAGGAAGGCTGCAATATTCTACAGATCCCAAGCAGCAAGAAAATCATAGCAAGTATATCTCCGAACTAAGACAAACGATCAAACTAGCTGCAGATTTACAAATTAAGCTAGGAGAATTATTCGAGCGCCGCCGATTTCAAGAGGCAGTCAAACAAGTAATTTTAAGCGTTTGCACGCCAGACCAACAGCAAGAAGTTTTACGATTGCTCAAGGACTTTGGAGATCCAACTGCAGTAGCAGTTAAAGCCCTGAGTGCCTTTGATAGTAGAGAATTCACTGAATAGTGTAGCAAAATCTAATGGTCAGTCTTTTTCAAGGGCGCGATAATCTCACGCCCTATTGTTATCCGCAGGCGATGGAATATTACGAGAAACAAACAGCCGCCCGCTGGGAGTTATCGGACATTAATTTTGATAAGGACGTCGTCCAATGGCAGTCTATCGATCCTACAGTTAAAGACGTCATCAGCGGCGTTCTGCGTGGGTTCGTACAAACAGAACACGTTGTAGGAGAATACTGGTCTGGCAACATTCCAAGGTGGTTTCCGCATCCGGAGATCTGTTTGATGGCGCGGCGACTAGGAGACATGGAAGGAGTTCACGCTCTTTCTTACAATCAACTGTCCACAGTTTTAGGACTAGATACGTATACGTCATTTAAAAAAGACTCCACGGCTTTAGCTAAGATCGAGTTTCTGCGTAAGGCTAAACAGGACACCGCAGAAGAAATAGCTATTAGCCTTGCTATCTTTTCTGGAATTACAGAAGGTGTAACTCTGTTTTCCTCGTTCGCTATCATTCAATGGCTAAAACTACAAAGCCTATTGCCTGGAGTGACTTCAGTTGTAGAGTACGGTTGTCGAGATGAGGATTTACATTCTCAAGCTGGCTGCTGGTTGTTTAAAACGTTAATGCTAGACAGTCCTCAGCTAGATACGTCTACTCTACGTTCCCAAATCCATCAAGCGGCCTTAACAGCAATCGATCTAGAGTCGGCTTTTATCGACAGCGTTCTTAATGGGCGAACCTTACCAGACCTAAATGCTGGAGACCTTAAAGAGTTTATCAAACGCCGCGCTAACTTTATGCTTGAAAGACTCGGCTCAAAAGAAAAGATCGCCTTCGATCTAGAAGCAAGCGACCGAATTGCTACTTGGTTCGATTTAGTTAACATCGTATCTCCAATTACAGATACGTTCGCGCGCACGCCGACTACCTATACCAAAGGTCGGTTTAACCCTAATGTAAATTCCTTTCAATTTTAAATTATGTTCTTTCACCAAACAGACTCAGAATTAGAAGCCTTAAAAGAACGTACCGAGGCTCCTATTTGGATGACACCTATAGGTTATCGAACCTTACTCGGCTCTGCTGCAGAGCGCGGCTATCTTTTAGATGGCGAGACACCTAAAGCTTTATACCTCAGACTTGCTAAAGCTGCTGCCAAATATCTAGAGCGGGCTGATTTAGAAGCTGAGTTTTTTAATATTTTATGGCAGGGTTGGCTCGGTCCTTCGTCCCCAGTGCTTTCCAATTTCGGGGCGGAGCGCGGATTACCGATTAGCTGTCTTACTAAAGACGCCATAATTAATACTCGAAGTGGCGGGAAACTAGTTTCTGAAATTGAAGTAGGGGACTTGGTATTAACTCACCAAAATCGCTGGCGCTCTGTTACAGACATTCAAACCAGAATGTCAAGCGACGACCTCTACGAAATATCGGTTTGCGGGCGTACGACAAAAACGAAAATAACTGGGAATCACCCCGTCTTAACTAATTTAGGTTGGGTAAGAGTAGACCAGTTAGACCCCCAGCAGCATCTAGTTGCTACAAATTCTAGCGCCGAATATGAAGAACTCAGTTACGTTATGGACATGGCTAAACACTGTCCTTATGATTGGGTGGAAATTGATGGTAAGGTTTGTAAACGGCTAGTAAGTGAAAAGCACCTTCAAGATTTAGCAAAGACTAAAGGCACTAACTTAGAAAATGTAGGCGACCAAGCCGTCGGCTATTACTCTAAGATCGAACGCTTTGTTACGATAGATAAAGATCTGGCGTGGTCATTAGGATTATGGTTCGCCGATGGTAGCCGTAGCATAGACAAGCACAAAAAGGCTAATGGTATAAGGATCGCTTTAGGCGCAGACGATACGCAAATTGCTGAGCGTTGGCTATCAATTATGAAAGATAAGTTTAACGTCAACGGTAATTACTACGTTAGCGAACGTAAACGCGACTCTTTAGGCCGTAGCGGACGCTGGTTATCAGTTAACTTAAATTCTGTTGCCTTAGCTCATTGGTTTGACGCAGAGTTTGGCATTGGCTGTAAAGTTAAAACTTTACCTGAATTTATACTTAACCTTGAAAAGCCAATCGCTATGTCCTTTTTAGAAGGGTTTATGCTGGGCGATGGCTCTATTGCAGAAGACGGTTCTTGTTCGGCGACACTTTCAAACCTGTCTCTTTGTTTAAGTTTATATAACCTTTGCTTAAAGCTAAGACTAAAAGTCGGTCTTAACTTACACTCGAAACCAGGAGTTCTAGCAACCGTTACGCACGTAAGAACTTTAAGAGTTCAAAATTGGACGCGAACTTCTTTGCCTCGTCTAGGTATGCGCTCTGGAATTGAGTTCAACGGTCTAAATTACTGCAAGATTAGCAGTCTAATAAAACTTAACATCAATGAGAAAGTTTGGGATTTAACCGTAGATGAAGACCACTCTTTCTCTGTAGCTGGCGTAGTAGTACATAATTGTTATTCAGCGTTTTGTAAGGATGATATGCCTTCGATATTGTCTCACGTTAACGAGCAAGCACACCTAACTTGGCGCGGCGGCGGAGTCGCTTCGCACTTGTCAGACCTTAGAGGCATAGGAGCCCAAATTAAATCAGGCGGCGTTTCCAACGGCATCCTTTTACCTTTATCTATGCTTAACTCTAGCATCAGTTCGATTTCTCAGAACTCGATGCGGCGCGGTTCGATCGCTACTTATTTGAAAGTAGATCATCCAGATATCAAAACTTTTCTACATATGCGAGAACCAGAAATCTCAGCAGAACGTAGATTTAATAAGGTACACCACGCCGTAATAATTACCGAAGACTGGGCGCAGAAGTTACAAGCTCGCGATCCTCAAGCTTTAGAAACCTGGCAGGAGATCTTAAAGCTCCGAGTTGAAACCGGCGAACCTTACTTATTGTTCGAAGACGCAGCTAACCGCGATAACCCTCCTAGTTATAAAAGATTGGGATTACGAGTAAACGGTAGTAATCTTTGTAGTGAAGTAATGCTAGCTACAAGCGAACTATACACTCTTGTTTGCTGTCTGTCTAGTCTCAACCTTGCTTTATACGATGACTGGAAAGATACTAATACTGTAGAATTAGCTGTCTACTTTCTCGATGCTGTAATGAGTGAGTTTATCGAACGCGCCGAAGGCATGGTGGGCTTAGAAAAGGCGTTAGCATTTGCTCAGAATTCCCGAGCTTTAGGTCTAGGCGTAATGGGCTTCGACAGCTATCTCAAATCCAAGATGATTCCGTTTGATAGTGACGAAGCTTTTAACTTAAACAAGGAAATCTTCTCAGGTATCTCTGCAAAAGCTACGAAAGCTAGTGTCGATCTTGGTAGAGTTTACGGAGTTCCGGACTGGTGCGAAGAAGTACAACGGCGTAACACTCATGTGCTAGCCGTAGCTCCGACGTTAACTAATGCTGCTGTCTGTGGCGAGGTATCGAGGTCTATCGAACCGTATGAAAGTTATGCTGGTTTTGTAGACGGAGCAAAAGGCAACTTTCGTTATTACAATAAATACTTAGAAACCGTTCTAGAGTCACATGGATTAAACAACGATTTGATTTGGAGATCTATTGCTGCTCATAATGGTAGCGTTCAGCACCTAGACTTTCTTACAGAACGCGAACGCAAAGTGTTTCGCACTGCCCGCGAGTTAGATCAGTCAGTTTTAGTCCGGTTAGCTGCCGAACGTGGTGAATATATAGATCAAGGGCAAAGCCTAAATCTATTCTACAATCACGAGCCAGACCCAGCTAAAGTACATGCAGATCACTGGTTAGCTTATAAGCTAGGTTTGAAGTCACTGTACTACTGTAAGACTGCAAATGCATTGAAGCCACAAGCTAATGTTGATTACAGTACTAGTGAGTGTAAAGTCTGTCAGTAACTTAATAGAAAGCTGGGTATATCTAAATACCCAGCTTTCTATTAACAATAAAATCTAAATTAAAATTTTATGGTTTGCTTAAGTGCTCTTTTAATAGGTGTAAGTGTAGGTTTAACTTTAGCTTTAGTCCTTATAGCCCTGAGATAGTTTTTAAAGGTTTGTGATATGTTCTCATCAGTAGAAGAAAGAGTTCAACAATTAGAGCAAAGACTAAAACGTTTAGAACGCAGGCTAGAAGCTGCAGATGTGAATCTGGAATGGGTGTCCCCTGCTAAGGTTGCTAAGCTAAGCGGAGGAGTTTGGAGCGCCTACAAAGTTAGAGAAACTATAAATAAAGATTTAAACGGTGAGTACTCACCCTTGATAGAAAACGTTCACTATAAAATAGTTAACAGCAGGTATTACATTAACTACTTTGAATGGGAACGGATTGATTGGATTCGAGAATCGCAGCTCTAATTTCCCTTACTCTGTCTAGGGATCTTGTAAACAGCCTGTAGTGTTTATGATGAACTGCCGGAGAATGTCCTAGCATATCGCATTGATAGGCAACCGGTACGTTTGCTTTACACATTTGATATACGTACTGATGGCGCAAATCGTAAGGAGTAAAGTTGCATTTAGCCCTGCGAAGTACTTGAGAAATTAATGCGGCGCGACCTTTACGAGATTTACTGTTACTTTCCGGAATTGCTGGAGTCGCCCCTAGATCGAATAGATCGAACAGTTCGGGCGGGTATGGATAAACAAATCTAGTTCTATTAGTCTTAGTTGGATTTACAATCAATGCCCGGTCTACGCTTAGCTCTGAAAAGTCGCACAACCAAACTTCATGCGGCCGCAAGCCATAAGCAGCGCACAGGGAGTAAGTAAACTTCCATCTTACCGGTATTCGATCTTTGCACTCAATGATTTGCGTTAGGTCTGGGATTTCGCTAAGTTTAATCGGAGCATCGCGTTCGTCTACTCTAAGTCTTTTTAAATCTTTAGCGTCGATCTGAGCTAGGTTTAGTAACCGCCCGCACGCCATCACCATCCGGTTGCGTTGTTTCGGGGAACTACCTTCGATTACAGGATGGTTATTTAAGATCGTACGTTCGCAGATTTCTAAGGTTAGAGGTTTATCTGCTGGGAGTTCTGTCAAAATATAACCGTAATCTTTTAGCCAGTTAAGTCTATTGTCTTCATTGTCGATTCTAGTTTCAAAGTAACGCAGCCGTAACTTTTCAATCCAATCCTTTGTTAGTACTGGAACGGTAGGCTCAAAATCACTAACTGGTGATTCTGGCCAAACAAACTTTCCAAACTCTAAATCGTTGGAAAGTTTTAACGCTAGCTGCTTTGCGTCTACTAAGTTGTGTAGACGAGCTGAAATACTTAATGAAACTTTACGTTGCTTAGATTTAGTCTCTCCAGGTTTAGGCGGAAACGTTCCTCTAGCCCAAAGGCTATCTCTGAGCCGCTCTAGTTTAATTTTGGAGCCTCTGGCAGTCAGTTCGTGATTGATCTTGATCAGCTCTTTATCGATCCTCTTATAATCCACGTTAATTAAGCCGTTAATTAAATCTGCTTTACGATTTTCACATTTTTTGTAAAATACGTGAAGCGTGCAAAAGTAGATTTCTCGAACTGAAATGCAAACTAACGCAATTCTAAGATCTAACTATAGTGGTGATGCCGAGACGCAGATTTGAACTGCGGACACGAGGATTTTCAGTCCGACGCTTCATTCCTGAAAACCCTTGCAGTTAAACCGTTGCAGGCAGGAAAGCTTTCATGTTAAATAAAATGTTAAATAATCAAATCCTTTTCGACGACGTAAACAAAAGTCTAGTAATCCACAGTCTTAGAAGTTTTATAGAGGATGAAGCCTTCGAACTAGAGTACGAATTT
>JACCED010337910.1_pt1 | contig 15548 bp, 12 predicted proteins | sample 7455021 | NCBI WGS metagenome assembly JACCED01 (sample SAMN15323456, study PRJNA562643) | freshwater metagenome | isolation source: river surface water | place: USA:Blue River Watershed | collected 2017-08-19 | reverse complement strand
TTTTTTTATCTAGATAACTAGATGGTATTGATATAGGTTTATACGCTGCTCTCATTTTTTTATCATTTGCTCTAATAATTTATAAGGTTATGCTCTAATATGAAAAAATATATATCAATTTTTTTATTCTATTTATCAATATTATTCAATTTTTGATAACGAATATTTAATTCTTCAATATTTTCATTTTCGAAAAATAAATTAATATCGCTACATATTTCTCTCAAATTATTCTCACTTAAATCATTGTCAATTCCATATAATTTATTCAATATATAATATGGTATATAATGATACAAGACATTTGGTCGATTTTCTATTTTTATATGAAAACAAAATTTTTTGAAAAGTTTAGAAATATTTTCACGAATATATTTTTTATCACATAAATAAAAAACCAAGTTCATTAAATTATTATATTTCATTTTTTCATTTTCTCTATTTATCAATAATAATTTCATGTATAAAATTTTTAAATGAAGCTTAAATTGATGTTCGATCTCTTTCAATGATACGAAAAAATTAATAAAATTATTATTATATAAAAGATAGTTGTATGTAATCTTTTTCGATGACAACATCTTACATAATTTATGTAAAGAATCTTTATTATTTTTATCTATCTTAGAACGCAAAAAATGAATAAAATTTACATTATATATATCACAATCTTGATTATCATTACCATATTTACTAATACGTTTCAAAGACGATTTTATTGCTTTCATTTTTATCACTTTCTCATGTTTTATTATGAATTATAATAATCTTAAAAATATTCTATCATTTTTTTTCTAATTAAATATATAATTATGACAGATACCGAGCTTATTTTAGCTATTCACGATGGCTTAGAAGATGTTGCTATAAGAATTGTAAAAACAGGATTATCAAATCCGGGACATGTAAATCATCACAATGACACCGCTTTAACACTCGCAATTAATAAATTAATGCCTCGTTTAGCATTAGAATTGGCTAAATCTGGTGCAGCAAATATTAATCATTGTGATTCACATGGAGATACTGCTCTTATATTAGCTATACATAGAGGAATGCCAGAAGTTGCATTGGAAATATTAAAGGACGGATTATGTGATGTTAAATTTGTCAATTCACATGGTGATGACCCATTAACACTTGCTCTTAATCTTGAAATGCCATCTGTTGCACTTGAAATTCTCAAATCGGGGAGGGCAAATTTACTACATGTTAATAGCCATAAAGATTGTGCCATCGGTATTGCTATCCGTTTCTGTTATACTGATGTTATCGACTTTATGTTTCATTATAAAGAGATGAATTTGGCCCATGTGAATGACCATGGCGACACACCCCTATTATTAGCAATCGACTATCTTTTGCACGATATTTCTCTTAAAATTGTTCAACGCGGTAATTGTAAATCGCAATGGGTTAACGACCATGGATTTACTGCACTTATTTTGGCTATATCAAAAGAGATGCCAGATGTTGCTCTTGAAATTATAAGAACTGGTGATGGAAAGAGTAATTCCCATGTGGATGACAATACGGATACGGCTCTTATTTACGCAATTAATTCAAATATGTTAGATGTTGCAAATGCACTACTAGATAAAGGTGGATGTGGAGTTGGTCATATTAATAAACATGGAAATAGTGCTCTCATCTATGCGATCAATAACGGTTATGTTGACTTAGCTACACGCATCATACATTCGGGGCAGCCCAATTATCAAGTTATAACAGATGATAATACTAGCTCACTTATGTTAGCTATCGGTAATGGAATGTTTGAATTAGCAGAATGGTTAATTGACCAAAATTATCCTGGTTTTAACGGGCATATAAATAATGAAGGAGATACTGCACTTCTCCTCTGTATTATTAATGACCGCGAAGATTTGGCATTAAAAATATTGCGTTTAGGAAGCTCTAATTATGACATAATCACAAAAGAGAATGATACGGCACTCCTTATTGCCGTTCACAAAGAGATGTATCAATTGGCTAAAGAGATTATACTATTAGGAAACCATAAATTCATTAATCATAAAAATAGTTTCGGCTTTACAGCAAAAGATATTGCAATTGTAAAAGGAAATCCAGATATATTAAGTATTATGTAATGTAGTATTATGTAATGTAGTATTATGTAATATAGTTTTATAGAAAAAAATGATTTTTTTATTTATTATGGTTATGAATAATCATGACGAATAATTATGCCAAATAATAACAATAAATGAATATATATCGCATCTCTGCAAAAAAATGGAATAATGATACTAATTATTGTATCTTATTCTTAATAAGTACAGATAAATCGTCCAAATATCAAATAAGATTTTTATCTGAAGGAACCAAAACAGAATGCTCATATTTAGGAAATAAAATAATTTCGAAAAAAATGTATAATAAGATTGTTTCAAATATAGAAAATATAAAAAATTATTCGAAAGATGATTTTCATCGATGGATACGTAAAATATGAATAAAACATTTTTTTAATAAAAAAAATTCTTTAATAAAATAAAAAAAAATGATTTTTAAATGTTTTTAAAATCATTTATTTAAAGTCTTATTATATTATATTATAATAATAATGGCGAATTTAGATGTTGAGAGTGAATTTAACTGGGACGAAAACACCTGGGGTGTCTTGGACACTTTTTTTAAACAAGATAACATTTTAATTGATCATCATATTAGTTCATTTAACTATTTTATGTCTCATCAGCTTCAATCTATTGTTAAGGAAAAAGAATGCAATCAAGTCAAAGTTTTTAACAAAGATTCATGGAATGAAGAGATGCAATTATATATGGAAACATATATTATTGAATTTGGCAAAATTTATATTACGAAACCGGTTTTATATGATGCACCAAACAAACCAATGTATCCAGCTGAGGCAAGATTACGTAAATTAACCTATGCTGCAAATTTATACATTGATATTCATCATAAAACTGTGAAAATTGACCCTAATACAGGGGAACAGGAGAATATCCTTTATCCAGTTCTTGAAAAATTTCCTTGTGGAAAGATGCCTATTATGGTCGGTTCAAAATATTGTGTTCTTTCGGAGCAGAATAATTTGACCAAGACTGAAATGGGCGAGGGAGAGCATGATTATGGAGGGTATTTTATTCTTAAAGGTAGTGAGAAGGTTATTATAAGTCGTGAGAAGAAGTGTGATAACAAGGTGTACTGTTTCAAGCAGAAGGTTGGGCAAAATAAGTATTCAGAGAGTGCTGAAATTTCTTGTGTTCAACCTGACAATCCATCATCAGTATCACCTGTTTGGGTAAAGATGAAGTCAAAGGAGGAATCTTATGGAGGGAATGTTTTACGCGTTCGTTTTAAGCGAATGAAGCAGGATATTCCTCTAATTATCATTTTCCGTGCATTGAATTTTATCAGTGATAAGTCTATCATTGAGATGATTCTTTACAATACTGAATCTGAATCTGTTCAACCAATGATGGAATTGTTAAAGGCTTCTATTGAGGAGGCAAAACCAATTCAAACTCAAAAGCTTGCACTGGAATATATTTCTAAATATATTATTGGTGTTCAATCGGTCAAATATAAGACTAATAAATGTAAGCTCAAGTATGCATTTGAAGTTTTATGCACTGAATTATTCCCACACATTGGTGAATCCCCTATTAAAAAGGCGTACTTTTTGGGATACATGGTGAATAAACTGTTAAAAACCAGTCTTGGCTTATTAGTATATGATGACCGTGATTCATTCTTAAATAAGCGTGTTGAAACGAGTGGAGAATTGATGGCTCAATTATTCCGAATCTACTTTACCAAGTTTGTGAAAGATTTGAAGACCGCTTGTGATAAGGATATGTTATCCGGTCGTTTGGCGGAATTACCTCAGAATTTGAGTAAAAAATTAAAGCCAAATGATATTGAATCGGGTATCAAATTTGCATTAATGACTGGTAATTGGGGTCTTAAAAATCAGGCTAAATCGAAGACTGCTGTTGCGGCTGTTTTACAACGCCTGACCTATTTGGGAACATTATCCAATTTACGAAGAATTATTGCACCATTGGACAAAAATTTAAAACAGACCGAACCACGTAAATTACACTCTACTCATTGGGGTGTTATTTGCCCTTTTGAAACTCCGGAGGGTGGTTCTATTGGTATTGTTAAAAATATGTCGATGACTTGTCAAATAACAAATCCAAGTAATCCAGATATAGTGAAGGCCTGTTTGGATGAATATGGCGTTGTTGAATTGGAAGGAATTCGTCCATTTGATGTGTATGGGTCAGTAAAGGTATTTGTGAATGGTGATTGGTATGGCCAGTCATTTGAGCCAAATGATTTGATGACCAAAATGAGAGAGGCTCGCCGCACTGGATTAATTAATCCATTTGTTTCAATCTCTTGGTATATTCAAATGAATGAAATTCAGGTATGGACTGATGGAGGACGTTTATGCAGACCTTTATACATTGTTAAAAATAATAAATTGGTTATTACAAACAGCGATACAAAACATTTATCTACATGGAAGGATTTATTAATTCGCAATATTGCAGAGAATAATCAACCAGCTGTGATTGAATATTTGGATATTATTGAATCTGATACTGCAATGATTGCTATGAATCAGGATAATTTACTTGATAATAAGAGGGGAGAATATTCGTTCTACAATTACACACATTGTGAAATTCATCCATCGATGATTTTAGGTGTATTAGCTATTAATATTCCATTCTCTGAGCACAATCAGGGTCCGAGAAATCTGTTCCAAGGTGCAATGGGTAAGCAGGCGATGGGTATATTTTCAACGGCTTTTAAAAAGCGCATGGATACCATGGCTCATATCCTTCATTATCCGCAAAAACCGATTGTGAATACTGAGCCAAGTAAATATGTTCATAGTGATGATTTACCTAGTGGGCAAATGGCAATTGTGGCAATCGCTTGTTATACAGGATATAATCAACAGGATTCTCTTATCTTTAATCAGAGTGCTCGTGATAGAGGTTTATTCGGTTCATCTTTCTTCCGAACATACATTGATGAGGAGAAGAAGAATAGTGCTACACTAGAGGATGAAAAATTCTGCAAACCATTAAAGTACTATCCAAATGGCCGAACATATACTGAAAAGATGAGTTTCGGTTCTTACGATAAGTTAGATGATAACGGTTTTGTAAAAGTGAATTCTTTTGTTGAGGGCAATGATATCATTATTGGCAAAGTAACCATGATAAAAGATGCCATTGAAGGTGAGCCAAAACAGCGCGATTTAAGTACTCCATTACGTTCGAATGAATCGGGTATTGTTGATATGGTTTATAAAAATAGCAACGGCGAGGGGTATAACTTTGCTAAAGTGAGAGTTCGCTCAGATAGACGGCCAGAGATTGGCGATAAATATGCTTGTTTCGCGCATTTTACTGAGGTTTTGACCAATAAAAGTTGGAAAAAAATAATAGATATTACACAAGAAGATTTAGTTTGTATCTTAGACCCGGAAACTGATAATATTTCGTATGAAAAGCCATCTGAAATTCATAAATATGACTACAATGGTAAGCTGTATAAATTAAGGTCTCAACTTGTTGAATTAACGACTACACCAAATCATAGAATGCTTGTTAAAAAGAGAGCAGTCTTAGAAAATGGTAAATTTGATTACAAGAAAGACTTTGAATTTATCACTGCTGACAAGTGTTTTGGCAAGAGATTAAAGTATAAGAAGACTGTGCAAAACTATCAACCAGATGATTGGATTGGAGATACTTTTACAATTCCAGAATACACAGATGGTAATGGTAAATACAGACCAGAAAAGATTGTATCTATGAATGATTGGATTGTTTTCTTTGGAATCTGGTTAGCAGAAGGATGTTGTACAAAAGATTCGGGTTCAGTGCGTATTGCTGCACACAAACCACGTGTCAAGAGTGCTTTAGAACCAGTAATTAATAATTTCGGATATCATATTTGTAAAACTGGAAAAAGTGTTGATATAAATGGTGAAAAAAATTCATGGAGTATCGGCGATGTTCAGCTTGCCAATTATATGGAGCAGTTTAGCGTTGGTGCAATTAATAAATTCTTCCCTGAATGGGTTTGGAAATTAAATAAGGACCAATCCAGATTATTCATTGAGTCAATGATGTTGGGAGATGGATATGTGAATCGCTCAAATGCAAATACATATTATACATCATCACAAAAGATGGCAGATGATTTGTGCAGATTATGTCTTCATGCAGGATGGTCTTCCCATATGAGACTTTTAGATGGAAGAGTTGCGGGAACGGAGACGACTACTAAAGATGGTCGAACAATAACCAGTACAACAGGTAATTATACGATTACAATTATTAAAACCAAGTTGGAACCAGAGATGAATCATAGTCATAAAAAATCGCAAAATGGACAGACCGAAGAGTGGGAAGACTATGAGGGAACAGTTCATTGCTTAACCGTTCGAACCGGTATTTTTATGGTGAGAGAGAATGGCAAACCTGTATGGACAGGAAACTCAAGACACGGTCAGAAGGGTACCATTGGTATGACGTATAAGCAGGAGGATATGCCATTTACTAAAAATGGTATGGTCCCTGATTTAATTATGAACCCTCATGCCCTTCCAAAGAGAATGACCATTGGCCAACTTATTGAAAGTGTATTTGGCAAGGTTGGTGCCATGGCTGGTTGTGATTTAGATGCGACCCCTTTCCGCAAAATTCAAGTGGAGGATATTGAGGGTGTTCTTGAACAACTTGGCTATAAAGGCGCTGGAACAGAGGTATTCTACAATGGAAAGACTGGTGAACAGATTAAGGCCAATATTTTTGTTGGACCAACCTTCTATTACAGACTTAAGCACTTAGTTGAGGACAAATTACACAGCCGAAGTACTGGGCCATATCAATTGCTAAGTAAGCAGCCGGCAGAAGGAAGGTCCCGCGATGGTGGGTTCCGCTTTGGCGAAATGGAACGTGATTGTTGGAGCCATTCCACTCCACTTTCCCAAAGTTATGGATTAAGTATAACTATTGAAAATCTGGCAAAAAATAATGGAAAAAATACTATTCTATCATGGAAAGAAAGCACTGATTGTATTGTTCCATCAACACAATTAAATTTCGCAGATAAGGGTGAAAAAGAGTGTGTTGTAGCTACCCTACAAGATGGTCGTAAATTAATATGTACTCCAGACCATCCGGTACTAACCTCTGATAAAGAGTGGGTGAAGATGAAAGATTTATCGATTAATAACTCGCGATTAAAAACAGGTGTTAATTATCCATTGATGAATATTCAAGAAGAAATTGCTGAGTGTAATGGATGGAAATTAAATGTCGGAAAAATGTCTTTTAAAACAAATACAGAAGATAGATTCCTAAAGACTCTAGCATTTTCAAGATTTCTCGGATATTTTATAATGGATGGTGGAATATATAAATGTCGCAAATCTTATGAATCTCAAATAACCCTTGGTCATTTGATAGATGTTAATACAGTTTTAGAAGATTTAGAACTCATGGATATAAAAGGGCGAACGTATATGAAAAAAAATTATTATCAAATATCATTAGATGATTCCTTTACAAAAAATATAATGGAATTGAAAGGAGTTACCATCGGAACAAAAGTTTGTCAGCCTGCTGTCTTGCCAGATTTTATCTTAGATGAAAACTGTCCAAAACCGATTGTTCGTGAATTCTTGGCAGGTATGATGGGTGCAGATGGACAAACATGTTTTCTTGGATTACATAGAGGAAAAAGAGATTTATTGACATCAATAGGATTTTCTAAAACGAGGACATTCGAACATTTAGAATCATTAACAAAAATGTTTGATGATATTATCAAGTTATTCAACAGATTTGGAATTGATAAATTAACGATTCAAAAATTTAAGGAAACATCCTCATCTAAGAAGAAAAACATTGATAGTATTAAAGATAAAGGAAATTATCAGCTAACACTGCATTTTGATATTGCTGAATTAATACCATTTGCTGAAAAAATTGGTTTCAGATACTGTTGTCATAAAAATCAACGTTTAGAGGCAGGTGTTGCATATAAAAGACTTCGAAATGAAGTAACTCGACAACATAATTGGTTAGTGAAACGTGTTGATGAACTCACAAATTTTTCGGAAATTAAAAAGAAAAATCCTGATGCAACCATCCAAACAAAGAATGCAATTGAAAAAGCGGTTGAAGAATTGAAAGCAATTGAGCCACTTATTCATGAGTACGCGGTTCCAACAAGACATGATTTGACGGATCATCTTGTGAGAGGAACTTCTTTTGGAAAATTTACATCAAAATCATTCCCTACTACAGAGCAGTTTTTAAAAGAGATTGGAGCATACGACTGGTTCATAAAAGATGATATCGTTAAGATTTCTGAAGATACTGAATTATTAAATGATAGCGATGCTGATTCCAATGGAGATACATCTGAAGATACATCTGGAGATACATCTGAAGATACATCTGAAGATACATCTGGGGATACATCTGAAGATACATCTGAAGATACATCTGAAGATACATCTGAAGATACATCTGGGGATACATCTGAAGATACATCTGAAGATACAGATACATCAAATATTTCATACGGTGTAAAGCGTTCAACAATGGGATTGCCGACAATGAATCTGAAAGTCATTGATATCCGCCCAGCAGGAAGCCATAAGGTGTATGATATTGAAGTGGAGGACACGCATTCATTCCTTGCAAATGGTATTGTGGCACATAATTGTATGCTTTCACATGGTGCAGTGCAATTCATGAAGGAGCGCACATTTAACTGCAGTGATAAATATTATGTATGGTTGGATAACGAGACAGGTATGATATCACCAGTCAATCCAGATAAGAACATTTATAAGTCATTGTACAGTGATAATACAACGGATTTCAGCAAAGTGCAAATACCATATAGTACAAAGTTGTTATTCCAGGAATTACAGGCGATGCACATTAATCCACGAATTTTCACAAAATAAAAATATTCATAAATATTATATAATGAATTCTACCACAAATAGAATTATTAAAACAATCTATCATTTTATTGTATTCTTTTTTTTAACATATTTAGCAATTGCTATGAAACAAATATTATTAAAAATACCATTAATATTCTTTGCACTCTTTCATTTATATGATTCTTGGTGGTTCTTAACTCATCAAGGGTTAGATAACAGTTAGGTAAAACTGTATAAAAGTATATAAAAACGTATTATAATATTTTTATATTTTTAAAAATTTAATTATTTTTAAAATAAATATATTTAAAAAGATAATAATATATAATATATAGCAATGAATAGTTAGAAGTCTATGATGATTTGTTCTTAAAGGTTGAATTATTATTGATGTTAGTTTTGTAAAACGTATTCAAAATAATTCTTTTTATACCTTATAAAACTTCATAACCATTTATATAGATGGGTTATTATTTTTTATTAATTTATATTTTTAAAAAAATAATAATAAAAAATTAGGTCGTCCGCTCAGGGCCTTTAAAAAAAGATGTGGTATATACAAGTTAATAGTATAGTAAAATATACTTAATTAACTTTATATACTTTTATACACTTTTCAGTAGCGGCTTAGACTTGTCTAAATATTTTTTTAGCTTCTTCTCAATCTTCTCATTATAAGAACATTTTAAAAATAATTTATTTATTAAAATATGAGAGTATAATGAGATAATATTTAATTCTTTATCCGTTTTTGGAGCTAAAGAGGAGACAAAACTTTTCCTTATAAAAAAAGATTTATCAGATTCATTCATACCCTTTTTTAAAGAATAAATAAGTTTTTTTTTACTCATAATATCAATTAATATTAATTGATATTATTTTTTAATTTTCATTTTAGCTTTTTATTTTATATTTTCATTTTTGCCTGTTCGTTTTAGCTTTTTATTCTAGCTTTTCATTTTAGCTTATATCTAAAAAAATCATCAATCTTTTTTTTGTATTGTGATGGCATGCTATAAGGAATCCTCTCTTCAATAATTCTATTTGTTATAGGGTCAAGTGTACTTTTAACAATAAATCCTCTAAAATGTGTTGTCCATGTTTTAATGGAACAATTGGAATCGGAATTACAATTTTTATTATTCTCCATATAACCTATATAAACATAATTATTTTATCAAAAACCAAATAATAAGCTGCAATACTTAATAAGAGGAATAGACACATAATCATAAAATCATCATTAAATAAATTTCCAGATAAACCATTTAATAAAAAATTTTTTGGTTGTTTTGAATAATGTAAAATTGCTTGAAAAACAATTAAAATAATAAATATCTTATATGAATCTTTAATGAAATTCTTATATTCATTATCAAAATCTAAATAGACATCGAGTACTGCCATATTTAATTATATAATTATCTTATATATTTTTTTTTGCGTTATAACATAATAATAAACATATTATCATAAATATATAATATGAATTTACCTCACGATTTATTACAGAATTTAATGACGAATAAAGAGAATAAAAAACCGGAAGAGAAGGAGGAGCATGAATTAAATACAAGTGATAGAATGTCCTTAATTAATAAACAGATTGATGAAAATTTTTTAATGGATACGTATGAAACTTTTCTAAAGAGAGATGATGTTTTTAAGGAGAATAATCATACATTAGTAGATGTAAATGATTATGTATTTAATGATGTTGAATTTCTACACGACCATTATTTAAATAAAGAGAAGGGTCTTTTTCAAAAATTAAATAAATGTAATTCTAAAATTGGCTCTTTAATATTACAAAAAATTTTTATTAAACCGGTACATGATATAAATATTTTAAAAGAACGTCAAAATATTATTAAAAAAATCTCTTTAGTAAAAGATAAATTAAAACCTCATTATGATAGAATTAAGATCCTTGAGACTGATTTGATATGGTTTTGGAATGATAATAATATGCGACATATTGATTTAATGAATGACCTAATCTATTTTAATTATGATTTTATCCCCTTTTTAAAATTAAATGATGTTTTGAATAGTAATGAGCGTGCACTTTTAATCACAAATATTTATAAAATTATTGTTGCACCTATTATAACAATTCTTACACCACTCTTGTCAGTAATAATTCCTTTAATTGTTCTCTTCTATTTTCAGAGAAAGACTGGTATAAATGTTCCAATTAAAGATACTTTATCAATGTATTTCCGGTCATTATTCAGTTCAGACAGTATGAAATTTATTTTCCAGAGTCCATCCAAAGCGATGTTAGCATCTCTCTTAACAAAGGGTGTTTACTTATTTATGTATATTCAAAATATTTATTATTCTCTTCAAAGTTCATTTAATACAAGTAAGATTATTAATATTATTCATGATAAATTGAATAAAATAACGGAATATATTCATATATCTAAAAAAATTGAGAGCATATGTTCTGAAGCCGATATTAAGAGTTTGGCATGTTTTCTTGATACAACACGTGTAAATGAAAATATAAGTTTTTATGAAACCTATTTTAATTTTCCAGTATTTCAGAAAAATCCGGGATTATTTACAGACAAGGGTAAAATATTATATACATTCAAAAACTTCATTAAAAATAAGGATGATATTACGAGAGTATTTAATTATACTGGAATAATCGATTCGTTGTTATCCATTGAACATGTTATTGCAAATAGTTCCGTTGAAAATCCTTATACTTTTACGAAATTTATTAAGAATAGCACCCCTTATTTGATAACGAAAGATATATGGCACCCTTATTTGGACAGCTCATCAACAGTTAAAAATGATATTGAATTAAAAAATAATATTCTTATTACTGGACCGAATGCAGCGGGAAAATCAACCTTCATAAAATCGGTTATATTAAATATTATTTTATCACAAACATTGGGTATTAGCAGTTCATCAAATTTTGAAATGACACCTTTCAAAATGATTGAAACATATTTGCACATTCCAGACAGTAAAGGGGCTTCATCTCTCTTTGAGGCTGAAATGTTTCGAAGCAAAGAGTATATTGAGAAGATTAAAACACTCGACAAAGATGATTTTTCATTTATTGTTTTAGATGAAATATTCTCATCCACAAATTTTGTTGAAGGATTATCCGGTGCATACTCTATTTTGAAAAAGATATCAAGTTTTGAAAATACACTATCTATTACAACAACACATTACACTGATTTGGAAGTGCTAGAAAAGGATACAAGTGGAAAAGTGGTGAATTACAAATTTGAGATAGATTATGACGAAAATAAAGAGATTATTTTCAATTACAAAATAAAGAGAGGAGTATCAAGACAATATATTGCATTAGAATTATTAAAGAAGAACAATTTTGATGATGATATTATACAGGATGCTTTAGCAATGTGTGATAAAATCAAATCAAAAAAAATGATTGAAAAAAAAGTAAAAAAAAAGGATAAGAAGAAAAATGAAAAGTAATATTTTCTTAACATTTATACTATGATTTTTATACTCTGTATAATTTTCTAACATGTCTTCTACTTGTGTATCTGTTAATAAAGGACTAATTTCTAGTTTATTATATTTAGATATATCTTCCGGTTTTGACTTAAATATTGAATCGTCCGATTCCATATATATTATATATAGAAAATGAGTTTAAAAAAATAAAAATATTTATATTTATAGATTATAAATGAATTTAAATAATATAATGTACATTATTATATTTTTATTATTGATTGTCATATTAGTTTTTATGTATTTCTTATCAAACAATATTAAAAAGAATCAGAACAAAATAAATATTTGCGATAGCGATGTTATGGCATTAAGAGAGAGAGTTCAATCATTAACTAATAAAGTTAATTCAATGGAAGAATATTTGAATAAAGGTATGATTGAGAAAAAACAGGGGCGTCCAATGCATGACGAAAATTTCACAAATATTTTGGAGAAGCTGAGTTCAATGAACGGTGATTTAGAGGATTATGACGAGGAGGATGACGAAGATGATTCTGAAGAGGATGACTCAGATGATGAAGACGATTCAGAAGAGGATGACGACGAAGATGATTCTGAAGACGAGGATGATGAATCTGGTGATGATGAATCGGAGGAGGATATCGAAGATATTTTGGAAGAGGATGAAATCATTAAAGAGGAGGAGGTACCAGTTGTTGTTAAAGAGGAGGAGGTTCCAGTTAAAGAGGAGGAGCTTGGCATAGATAATATTATTCAGGATGAAGTGAAAGAACCATCAAAGAAATATCCAGATGTTGATTTATCTGGATTAAATGTTGGAACTGTAATGTTGGGTTCAGATGGAAAAACAAAGTATGTTGTTTCATCAAATAAAGCTGGAAAAAAAAGTTGGAAAAAGAGTAAATAAAATAGATTAAATATTCTTTTCTAAGTAATTATTATAAAATGAAAAAAGGAGGAAATAATATTTTAATCATATTATTTATAATTGTTATTTTGTTAATCGGTGTATATATTTACAGAATGAATCGTGTAAGAGAATCATTTGAAAATACATGTGTTCAAACTTGTCCTATAACAGGTAGTAAAAAAGTAGGTGATAATAGTGGATTAAATTCTAGTTGTACGAATAAACAATTAGGAGATATTTGCACAAATTGCGGGTCACCTGAAAAGGGTGGTATTCAAACGTGGAGATGTGTTAAAGCAGATGACCCACGTGTAAATTATGCATCTAAAGGAAATATTTGGGCATATATTCAAGAAGATCATACGTCTTAAATATAATATTCTTTTTGAATTCTTTCACTTTTTTAGTAAATAATTATGCAAAATTAAAGCTACTATTATTTACTAACATTGATTGACTTATTGTGTCAAAATCTATATTTTGTATATTTGATATATATATATCCATGGTAAAAAAACATGTATGAAATTCTATTCGTTCAGCATCTCCTAAACGTACATTAATTTTATATTGTGGACACATTTTTTTAGAACCTGATATTGCAAAATTAAATTTTTCAATATCTTTATCTGTAAACTTTTTGAAAATATCTATCATTTTATTTTTAAAATTAGTACTATTTGAATTACTCATTCTATAAAATGTAAAAATGAGTCTTTCCATTAACTTCTCTTTCGAAATTATGAAATCTATCATATGTAATAAATAAAAATTATACGGAGAATTATCATAATATTTATTTATTAATTTAATAAATTCATTATTATTTTGATTTTGCATTTGATTACTATTTTTATTATAACTAGTTATGAATTCATTATTTGGTAAGTTATAATTATTAGAAATACTTTTTATAGATTCTATATTTATTTTTTTTTTCTTAATTTCAGTTAGATTATGTAAATAAAATTGGGTAATCAGTTTTTTTAATTTATTTTTAATATCAAATTCTTTTATTATATTATCTATAATAATTTCATATTTATTACCATCAAATATTTCATTATAAATTATAGGATTTCCATTATATGCAGATAAAGCTAATATTTTAATTAAAGTTTCTAACGATATAGATATATCCTCTTTTAAATAATTTTCGTCAAATTCGGATAGTTTAATTTCATTAAAATTATTTATATTTTTTTTTTTATAGTTAAGATTTATTTTTGAATACTCTTCTAAAAGTGTATTAAATTCTGATAGTAATAATGTTTTTTTTCCTCTAAGTAAAATATTTTTTGATGGTTTTAGACGTTCTTCATTAAAATCTGACAGTTTTTTATTAAAATCTTTTAGTTTTTTATTAAAATTTTTTTTTATAAAATGAAAAATTAATTGTGTATCAATACTATTAAAAAATTGTCTTCTTAAACCACCCGCGTTTACTCCTCTTTGTCTCATAAAATCAATTTTTAATTTATCATCATATTTTATTATATTTTCTTCAAAATGATAAATTAATATTTTTAATTCATTTCCCAAAGATACAGTCATTTCTTTTGAAATTTCATTTTTTTTAGTAAATTCATTTAAAACTTTTGGATACTGTTTTTCTATAATAAAATTATACATTTCTTTTTCATAAAAATTATTTTTATTATTTTTATTTAATTTAAATTTTATAAAAATATATAAAGTATTTATATCTACTATACTATTTATATCTACTACACTATTTATATTTGAAATCTTCTTTAAAGTTATAATATTATATATACTATTAATCATTTCTGGAAAGACTAATCTCTCCTCTTCAAAGCTTAACATTCTTTCAATTATATTTAATATATTATAACCATCCTTATTTTTTATATCTAGCTTACAATTATGTTGAATTAATAATTTAGATATATCTATTTCGTTATGTTCTATTGCTATCATTAAGGCTGTATAACCATCTTTTTTTTGTATATTTAAATCACATCCTTTTTGAATTAATAATTTAACTATATCTATGTTTTTATATTTTATAGCGAATATTAAGGCTGTGCTACCAATACTAGTTTCTATATTTAAATTACATCCTTTTTCAATTAATAATATAGCTATATCTTTTTGATAGCGTAATATAGCTAATATTAAGGCTGTAGCACCATTTTTGTCTTGTAT
>JACCED012303088.1_pt1 | contig 15561 bp, 13 predicted proteins | sample 7455021 | NCBI WGS metagenome assembly JACCED01 (sample SAMN15323456, study PRJNA562643) | freshwater metagenome | isolation source: river surface water | place: USA:Blue River Watershed | collected 2017-08-19 | reverse complement strand
GCATCATCAAAAACAATGTTTGCGGCCTTGCCACCAAGCTCCAAGGTTGCCTTCTTAGATGAACCCGCAATTTGCTTCGCGATTAAGCGGCCAACCTCGGTTGAACCGGTGAATGCAACCTTGTCCACGTCCGAGTGATCAATAAGTGCTGCGCCGGTGTCTCCAAATCCTGTGACGATGTTTACAACGCCAGCAGGAAGGTCAGCCTGCTGACAAATTTCAGCGAACAGTAGAGCAGTTAACGGAGTGGTTTCTGCGGGCTTTAGTACAACAGTGTTTCCGGCGGCCAAGGCTGGAGCAATTTTCCAAGCCAGCATCATCAGCGGGAAGTTCCATGGAATTACCTGAGCCGCTACACCGTGGGCCTTGGGATTGGGGCCCAGTCCCGCATAGTCGAGCTTGTCTGCCCAACCCGCGTAGTAGAAGAACCAGGATGCAACCAGCGGGATATCCACATCGCGGGTTTCCTTGATGGGCTTACCGTTGTTCAGAGTCTCGGCTACTGCCAGTTCGCGGGCGCGCTCCTGAATGATCCGTGCGATTCGGTAGAGGTATTTGCCCCTGGCTGCTCCGGAAAGTTTGCCCCATTCTTGGAAAGCCTTTCTCGCCGCTTTGACGGCGAGGTCAACATCTTTTGCGGAGCCGTGCGCAATTTCGGCAAGAACTTCTTCGGATGATGGCGAAATAGTTTGGTAGCTAGCACCGCGTGGCTTGGTGAATTCGCCATTGATGAAGTGGCCGTAGCGCTCTTGGAATTTGACTATTGAACGTGACTCTGGAGCCGGGGCGTATTCGAACATATTTCTCCTAATCAACCGTCACGTAATCCGGGCCGGAATAGTGGCCACTGGCAAGTTTCTTTCGTTGCAATAACACATCATTTAGAAGACTGGAAGCTCCGAATCTAAAGAGTTTTGGATCTAGCCATTTCTCGCCGGCAGTCTCTTTCACGACGACAAGGTATTTGATTGCGTCTTTACTTGTTCTGATTCCACCCGCAGGTTTCACTCCGATTGTTTGACCGGTGAGTTCATACCAGTCCCTGACGGCCTGCAACATAAGGAGAGTGATTGGGATGGTCGCATTGACTGTGACTTTTCCGGTAGAAGTCTTGATGAAATCTGCACCTGCGAGCATCGCCAGGTAACTTGCCTTGCGGATGTTGTCATAAGTCTGCAATTCGCCAGTTTCGAAAATCACTTTGAGGTGAGCGGATGTTCCGTCTGGTCTTACGCAGGCCAGTTTGACAGCTTGGATTAGTTTGAAGTTTGAGAGGTAGTCACCGGAAAGAAATGCTCCTCGATCAATAACCATGTCAATCTCGTCGGCACCCGCTCTAACGGCGTCTTTAGTGTCTTCCAGTTTTACCTTCAGCGAAGCTCTGCCGGATGGAAATGCTGTGGCAACTGCTGCCACTTGAATCTTGGTGCCCTGCAGAGCTTTTTTGGCGTGACTCACCATGTCCGGGTAAACACAGACGGCGGCAACCTGTGGCGTCGACAGATCTTCAGGATCCGGAAGCTTGGCCTTTGCGCAAAGAGATCTAACTCTGTCCGGAGTGTCCGCTCCCTCCAAAGTGGTGAGGTCCATCATTTGAATCGCCGCGTCTAGTGCCCAGGCTTTCGAAGATGTCTTGATTGACCTAGTGCCCAAAGCGGCCGCTCTAGCCTCTAACCCGACGGCATCAACGCCTGGGAGCCCGTTCAACCAATTGGTTAGCGACTGGTTAGTAATCCGAGAGCCAACAATGGCTTCCGGGTCTATTTGCTTCAAAACGACTCCTCAGGGGTAATAAAAACTTTACCCTTAGGGGCTTTGGTTTGGTGGGCTAGATTTGAATGATTGAACTAAGGACGCCAAGTTGAGCTACAGCGCAGTAGAGCTAATCATCAAGAAACGTGAGCACCAGGAGCTCACCACTGCTGAAATTGACTGGCTGGTTGCCAACTACACTTCGGGATCAGTTGCCGACGAACAGATGTCTGCGATGACCATGGCGATTTTGCTCAACGGCATGAACCGCAGAGAAATCAAAGACCTCACCCTCGCCATGATTGCCTCAGGAGAGCGATTGGATTTTTCCAAGCTTTCATGGCCCACTGCCGATAAGCACTCAACCGGAGGCGTGGGAGACAAAATCACGTTGCCACTGGCGCCGCTAGTTGCTTCATATGGGGTTGCCGTTCCGCAGCTATCTGGCCGTGGACTTGGCCACACCGGGGGAACCCTGGACAAACTTGAGAGCATCGCGGGCTGGAGAGCGGCACTGTCAAACCAGGAAATGTTTGATCAGCTCCAAAAACACGGGGCTGTGATTTGCGCTGCCGGTTCGGGGCTCGCTCCCGCGGATCGCAAACTCTATTCGCTGCGTGATGTCACGGGCACGGTTGAAGCTATTCCATTGATTGCAAGTTCCATCATGAGTAAAAAGATCGCCGAGGGAACAGCTGCTCTGGTTCTGGATGTCAAGGTTGGCTCGGGTGCCTTCATGAAGACTCCTGATCGCGCGAGAGAACTTGCGCAGACCCTGGTTCAGCTTGGAAATGACGCGGGAGTAAAAACATCCGCGCTTTTGACGAACATGGAAACACCACTTGGAAAGAAAATCGGCAACGCACTTGAGGTAGAGGAATCCATTGAGGTTCTGCAAGGCGGAGGCCCTCAGGACGTAATCGATATCACCGTCGAACTTGCTAGGGAAATGCTTTTGCTCGCAGGAAAAGCGGTCGATGATCCAAGAGAGAACCTCAATAACGGTAAAGCCATGGATGTATTCACTTCCATGATTCACGCCCAGGGCGGAGATTTGTCAAAGCCACTTCCCACTGCAAAGTTCCAGCACGCGATTGTTGCAACCGAGACCGGATACCTAGAAAAACTGGATGCGCTCTCGGTCGGAATTTCTTCGTGGAGACTGGGGGCCGGTCGCGAGCGAAAAGAGGATCCAGTATCTTTCGGCGCGGGCATCGTTCTTGCTGCCCAACAGGGCGACCAGGTAACCAAGGGCCAAGTACTTATGACCTTGCATTCTGATTCCGAGCAAAAGTTTGAAAGAGCGATTCAGGCCCTTGATGGAGCTTGGTCGATAGGCAGCAATCCAGTTGCAGCCAAGCAGATTATTCTTGAAAAAGTCAGTTAGGAAAACATGGATATCAAGCGCCTACCAAAAATCTCACTTCACGATCATCTAGATGGTGGGCTCAGACCGGCAACCATTGTTGAACTCGCAAAAAGCGTGGGACACAAACTTCCAACCAACGACTCTCTTGAGCTCGGTGCCTGGTTTGCTGAATCGGCCAATTCAGGTTCATTGGTGCGCTACCTAGAAACCTTTGATCACACTGTTGCTGTTATGCAGAACTACGAGGGACTCGAAAGAGTTGCTTATGAAGCAGTTCTTGATCTTGCGGAAGAGAATGTAATTTACGGGGAACTTAGATGGGCTCCAGAACAGCACTTAGCCGGCGGACTCACGCTCGATGAAACAGTAGAAGCTGTACAGGATGGACTCGAGCGCGGCATGGAAGAGATTTCCAACCGCGGGGGCTTTATAAGAACTGGTCAGTTGGTAACTGCAATGCGTCACGCTGACCGTGGCATGGAGATTGCGGAACTTGCGGTTCGTCATCGCAATAACGGTGTGGTCGGTTTTGATATTGCCGGAGCGGAAAAGGGCTTCCTGCCCTCGCGTCACAAGGCTGCGTTTGACTACTTGGCCAGTGAGCTTTTCCCCTGCACCGTCCACGCGGGCGAAGCAGATGGAATCGAGTCAATCAAAGATGCGATTGTCTCCGGACGAGCTCTTCGACTAGGTCACGGTGTGAGAGTCGTGGAGGACATCATGTTTTCTCGAACCGAGGGTGAAACCGATCTTGTAGTTCTAGGACCTGTTGCCCAGTGGGTGCACGACAGACAAATTGCTCTTGAGACTTCCCCGTCTTCTAACTTGCAGACCGGGGCCTTTGCGATGCTCGGTGACACCATGGAGGACCACCCATTCGACATTTTGTACGATTTGGGATTTAGAGTCACAGTCAACACCGATAACCGCTTGATGAGTGCCACCAACCTCACCAAGGAATTGGAAATACTCAGCGACACCTTCGGCTACACCCTGGCAGACCTAGAGATCTTCCAACTCAACGCCGCCGAGGCTGCTTTCCAAGGCTTGCCAGAGCGCGAAGAGCTAGTTGAGATGATCGAGCTTGGGTTTGCCGAGCAGGGTGTCTAGAAAGTCATTTAGCTTCATTCTCAGCAATTGTTTACATACCCAAGGGATACTTGACGCATGAAAATTTTTGCGGTTTGTGGAGCCGGTATTGGAACTTCAGTTATTTTGAAGTCCAATCTGGACCGCGTAATCGCAAGACTGGGCTTAGAAGCAGATGTGCAAGCAGTTTCCATTTCGGAAGCCTCAAAACGGGAGAATAACGTTCAGGTTATTTTTACTACCGCAGAGATCTTGGAACACCTCACAGGACTAAACGCAGAGATTGTTGAAGTGGATAACATCTTTGACCTGGCCGAGCTCGAGTTCAAGGTGCAAGCATCGCTTGGCTAGGCTTTAGGCATGGCGGTAAATCCAGGTAGCACTGAAAAAACGAAACTTCGAAGAATTGCCGAGAAGGCTTCGAGTAACACAGCAGATCTTTATTCGATATTGGATGACAATCTGGTTGCGCATGTTGGCCTGGTTTTTCAATCCGAGCCGCTAGTTATACCGATGGCCTATGGCAGGGTAGGAAATGACCTTCTGCTTCACGGCTCATCAGGTTCTCGCCTCATGCGAGCTCTGGCCGAGAATCCAAAAATATGTGTGAGTATCACCGAGTTGAATGGACTGAAAGTGGCGCGTTCCACCTTTCACTCAGGAATGCACTATCGATCGGTTGTAATTTTTGGCAACGCAGAGCTGATTCCCGATTCGGAAAAAGACGAAGCGTTAAACAGAATTAGTGATGCGATGTTGCCGGGTCGATCCTCGGAGGTAAGGCCGTCGTTGAAGCGAGAGCTTGCTGCAACCCTGATTATTCGAGTGAACTTAGACGAGACCTCTGTGAAAATTTCAAATAATGATGTTTCTGACGAGCCAGAGGATCTAAATCAAGGGGTCTGGGCAGGGCTTGTGCCAATTAGCGAAATAAGAGGAACCCCCATTCCTGCCGACGAGGAGGCAAAGTCCTTGCCAGTGCCACAGAGCGTCAAAGCATTTATTGCAAAGCGCTGAGAAGCGCTTGAGCATTTGATTCAAGGGTCGAAAGCGCCTGGGCGGAACTACTAGCCGAATCCCCGCGCGCTAACAGATAGCACTTGAGCTTGGGTTCGGTACCAGATGGCCGAATAATTACTCGAATCTCAGAGTTGCTCAGAATCACACCGTCTGTTGCAGGCAGTGAAGAGCCTTTCTGGAGATCTTCGAACGAAACATCCCATGGCCCCAAGGTCTTAGGTTCCAACTCCCGCAAACCGCTCATGATTTTTCGAATGATTCCTAGGTCGTGCACTCGAATGGAGATCTGCCCTGTCTTTACGAAACCGTATCGCTCGGAGAGGGCATCGAGGTGTTCGGCGATAGAAGAATTCTTCTCCTTCAGCTCCCTTGCAAGATTGAGCATCAACACAGCAGCGGTGATTCCATCTTTATCTGGAGTGTGATCCGGATCAACGCAATAACCCAACGCCTCTTCGTAGCCATAGCGCAAATTCTCAGTCTTAGAAATCCACTTAAATCCAGTTAGGGTTTGCACGTATCCGAGGCGATAGTGTTCCGCAACTCTGCCTAGCAAGTCTGACGAAACAATGGAGTTGGCTAGGTTTCCAACAGTCCCTGACTTCGCAACTTCCTCTCCGAGTATTAATCCAATTTCATCACCGGTCAGCATCCGCCACTTGCCAGAGTCTGGGACAGCAACCGCAAGGCGATCTGCATCGGGATCATTAGCGATGATTATTTCTGCTTGATTTTGTGTCGCAACTTCATAGGCCAAATCCATAGCACCCTTTTCTTCGGGGTTTGGAAATGTCACAGTTGGAAAAGATCCGTTGGGTTCTATCTGTTCTTTTACCGGTATTACGTTTTTGAATCCAAGATTTTGGAAAATCGGCTTGACCACGGCCCAGCCAACACCGTGCAGGGCCGTGTAGCAGATCTTTAGATCCGAGTCCCTTTGTTGCGCCAGTTCCAGCGCTCTGGCTGTATAAAGATCAATCTCTTTCTGGCCAATTAGTTGATAGTTAGTGGACTTGGCAAAATCTGCGAAGACATGTGTCTCGGAGATTTTTTGGATATGTTCTGCAATCGCATGGTCTGCCGGGGAAACCAGCTGGGAATGGCCATTTGGTCCACCAAGGTAAACCTTGTATCCATTGTCGCGAGGCGGGTTGTGACTGGCGGTAACCATTACCGAAGCCGAGGCGCTTAGCCGCTTGCCAGTGAAAGCTGTAACTGGAGTTGGAACGCATTGATCAAATAGAAAAACCTTTAGGCCAAGTCCCGCGAAAATCTCCGCGCTGTCTTTGGCAAAAACATCGCTGTTGACACGTGCATCAAATCCGATAACAACTGAAAGTTCTCCATTGCGGTCTATATACGTATCACCGGAGTCAATCAAGAATCGCCCGATTGCCGCGGCTGCCCTCGCCACCACGATTCGGTTCATTCGATTAGGGCCAGCACCAAGCTCTCCGCGCAGACCAGCAGTTCCAAATTCCAACGATTTAGAGAATCGATCCGCTAGTTCTGCCTGATTTCCCTCAGCAATCAGAGCTTCCAATTCAGCTCTGGTTGTTGGGTCGGGGTCTTGGGCGAGCCAGTCTGCTGCCGCTTTGTTTAGGTCCATGTTTTAGAACTTCACAACAATTTCTGAGAGCAACTTCGAAATTCGATTTTCGGCATCCTTGCCGGCCTGAATAACTTCCTCGTGACTTAGCGGAGTCTTTTGGATGCCCGCCGCCAAGTTTGTAATTAGAGAAACTCCAAGAACTTCCATGCCAGCTTGTCGAGCGGCGATCGCTTCTAAAGCAGTAGACATTCCAACGATGTGGCCACCCATGATTTTTGCCATCTGCACTTCTGCGGGAGTTTCGTAGTGCGGCCCACGAAATTGAACATAGACACCTTCATCAAGTTTCGGATCGACAGTTTTCGCAATCTCTCGCAATCTCTTGGAGTAAAGATCCGTCAGGTCAACAAAAGTGGCACCCTCCAACGGAGAGTCTGCGGTTAGGTTAATGTGATCGGAAATTAATACGGTGGCTCCGCCAGCCCACTCCTCTTTAATGCCACCTGCGCCATTGGTGAGAATCATGATTTTCGCCCCGCAGGCTGCCGCGGTTCTAACTCCGTGCACCACTCTTCGGACACCGTGATTTTCGTAATAGTGAGTGCGGGCTCCGAGAACTAAAGCGTGCTTGCCATTATTCATACGAATGGAGCGGATGGTTCCAACGTGTCCTTGAACCGCAGGCTTTGAAAATCCTGCAATTTCGTGGGCATCAATGGTTGCGATAGTTTCCCCGATTAAGTCCGCTGCTTTGGCCCACCCGGAGCCTAGGGTGAGGGCAACGTCGTGGGTCTGAACGCCGGTGATTTTTCTGATTTGATCTGCGGCCTGGGCCGCAATATCAAACGGGTTTACGTTCTCGTCATTGAGTGGATTAGCCATAATTTTCCAGTCTACCTCCGACCGTGTGTACTCGTTTTGGTGGAGAATGGGCTGGTGAGCTTAGAAAAAACCCAGCATCGAATTGTGATCATTGGTGGTGGCCCTGGTGGCTACGAGGCAGCTATTGCTGGCCGTCAGCTTGGCGCGGAAGTCATTCTGATTGAGGAGTCAGGCATTGGTGGAGCGGCAGTTCTTACCGACGTCGTCCCCTCAAAGACTCTTATTGCAGCGGCTGAAGCTGCCCAACGCGTTGGTCTCGCTCAAACTCTGGGAATCGAATTCTCCCTGGAAGGCAAGACCGTAAAACCAAAGGTCCAGATAGATATCGCGAAAGTCAACCAACGACTTTTGGGTCTTGCCAAATCGCAGTCTGATGACATGCTCTCTGAGCTAGTTCGCGAGGGAGTTCGAGTGATCCACGGTCGCGGTCGCTTGGATGGCAATCACCATGTGGTGGTGGAGCCAAGCTTCGGGGGCGAATCCGAGCGCATTGAAGCCAAGACCATAATCGTTGCGGTAGGGGCTCACCCAAGAGAAGTAGAGGGCGCTAAACCCGACGGAGAGCGAATTTTCAACTGGAAGCAGCTGTACAACCTAACCGAGCTTCCTGAGCACATGATCGTCGTTGGATCGGGTGTAACCGGAGCTGAATTCGCATCCGCTTACCTCGCCCTGGGAAGTCAAGTGACACTGATTTCAAGTCGCGACAAAGTCTTGCCAGGTAACGATGCCGATGCGGCCGATCTAATTGAGAAAGTATTTCTGCGCAACGGCATGAATATTGTGAATAAAGCTAGGGCTGAAAAAGTAGAGAATACTGGCGATGGGGTTTCGGTGACTCTGACAGATGGGCGAGTTATCAAAGGTTCACATGCCCTGATGGCCGTTGGTGCGATTCCAAATACTTCGGGACTTGGTTTGGAAGAAGCAGGAATTCGTCTTACCGAAACTGGACACATAGAAGTCAATAAAGTTGCACGTACCTCCAGGGCCAATGTCTACGCAGTAGGAGATTGCACAACGTTTATGCCGCTGGCCTCGGTCTCTGCGATGCAGGGCAGAACCGCCGTGTTCCACACCATGGGAGATGTCGCAAGTCCAACGCGGGTTAGAAATGTTGCTTCCAACATTTTCACAATGCCGGAAATTGCATCCGTTGGTTGGTCACAGGCGGACATTGAAGCAGGCTTGGTTCGTGGAGAAATAGAAAAAATCATGTTGGAGATTAATCCCCGGGCAAAAATGCAGGGCATTCGTGATGGTTTTATAAAACTCTTTGCAAGCACAGGTTCCGGAACCGTGATAGGTGGAGTTGTAGTGGCGCCGCGCGCTTCAGACTTGATTTATCCAATTGCTATTGCGATTGAGAATCGACTAACGGTAGACCAGGTTGCAAAAACCTTCACTGTCTATCCGTCAATTTCTGGATCTATATCTGATGCCGCCAGGGCGCTGCATCAGCCAATCGATTAGTCCAGGATGTCCAGCAGCCTGGTGCCGGCTGAAATTGTGGTTCCAATCTCAACACCAATGTTTGAAACTTTTCCCGCTCTGTGAGCAGTGAGAGGCTGTTCCATCTTCATGGCCTCTAGGACCACGACCAGGTCACCCTCAGCCACCAAATCTCCCTCGCTCACCGCTAGCTTTACGACCGTTGATTGCATCGGGGCGGTGAGTGAGTTTCCCTTTGCACCGGTGTGACCGGAGGAGTGCGAAGACTTCTTACGTTTTGGTGCGTGGCCCGCAGCTGTGCCTGAGTCACCTACTAAAAGTCGCTTTGGTACGGATACCTCAAGCCGCTTGCCGGCCACCTCAACAACGACTTCTTGGAATTGCCCCGCTTCTGGAAGTTCTTCGGCCACGCCGCTCCAAGGCTGGATTGGATTGTCCCACTCGGTCTCAATCCACCTGGTGTAGACGCCAAACTTCCCATCTCGAGCGGTGAATGCTGGGTGGTTCACAATCTCGCGGTGGAATGGAATCACGGTGGGAAGGCCCAGCACTTGCATCTCTTCGAGGGCTCTTCTGGATCTTTCAAGCGCTTGCTCTCTTGAGTCTCCAGTGACAATTAGTTTTGCAACCATGGAGTCGAAGTTTCCTGAAATTACATCTCCAGATACAACTCCGGAATCGACGCGAACACCCGGTCCCGAGGGGGCATGAAAGAGATGGATTGGTCCTGGTGCCGGAAGGAATCCTCTACCTGGATCTTCACCATTAATTCGGAATTCAATCGAGTGCCCTTTTACTTCAGGGTCAGAAAATTCAAGTTTCTTTCCTTCTGCGATTCGGAACTGCTCGCGCACTAAATCAATACCTGTTACTTCTTCCGAAACCGGGTGCTCTACTTGCAGACGAGTGTTGACCTCGAGGAATGAAATCGTTCCATCTTGCGCGACAAGAAACTCACAAGTTCCAGCACCCCGGTAGTTCACCGCTTTGAGAATTGCCTTGGAAGATTCGTAAAGTCTTTGGTTTTGCTCTTGTGAAAGAAAAGGTGCCGGGGCTTCTTCAACCAGTTTCTGGTGGCGACGCTGCAAGGAGCAGTCGCGGGTGGAGACTACGACAACGTTTCCGTGCTCGTCTGCGAGGCATTGAGTTTCGACGTGACGTGGCTTGTCTAGGTATTTCTCTATGAAGCACTCGCCGCGACCAAAAGCGGCAATCGCTTCACGAGTCGCAGATTCAAATAGTTCTGCAATCTCAGATTTTTCTCGAACAATTTTGATTCCGCGACCACCGCCACCATATGCAGCCTTAATCGCGACCGGCAGTCCATATTCGACAACGAATTTTTCAACCTCTGCAACCGACTCGACGGGATTAATGGTTCCAGGCGCCAATGGAGCACCAACTGATTCAGCAACTTTTCTTGCAGAGACTTTGTCGCCGAGTTGCTCAATGGCTTCGGGGGAGGGCCCAATCCAAATCAGCCCTGCCTTTTGCACCGCTCTTGCGAAACTTGCATTCTCGGATAGGAATCCGTATCCAGGGTGAACCGCATTTGCCCCAGATCGCTGGGCGATGTGAATTAGTTTTTCAATGACCAAATAGGTTTCGGCCGCAGTGCTGCCATTTAGGGCATATGCCTCATCGGCAAGCTTTACGTGCTGCGCATTTCGGTCACCATCGGCATAGACAGCAACGGTCTGAATTCCGCAGTCCTTGGCAGCGCGGATAACGCGAACGGCGATTTCACCGCGGTTAGCAATCAGAACTTTTTTGATTTGACGACCGGTCATAATCCGATAGCTTATTGCCCGAATTCTGGGGTTTTTTGGACTTATTCCACAAAAAAATCAAAAAATCGTTGAGGTTATCTCCATAAAGACTGGTATTCGTACCCAAGTTTCATGACCATTTGACGCAACTTGACGAGAGAAAGCCCGACTACGGTGTGGTAGTCGCCCTCGATCCTCTCCACATATGGCCCACCGAGTGAGTCAATTGTGAAAGCGCCCGCAACTTGTAGAGGCTCCTCAGTCGCCACATACCCAGCTATTTCCTCCTGGGAGAGCTTTGCGAAGTGGACGGTGGTCGAGCTAACGGCTGACTCTGACCTCCCAGAAGTAAGGTCAATCAGAAAATGTCCGGTGTGCAAGATTCCAGATTTTCCGCTCATTCTGTGCCACCTAGTTGTTGCGATATCGGGATAGAGCGGCTTTCCCAGCGCTTCGCCCTCAAATTCCAAAGCGGAATCGCAACCTAGGACGAGTCCAGTCGAAAGCGTTCCCGCAACTTTTTCGGCCTTAGCTTGCGCAAGTAACTGCACCATAGCTTCGACAGTTGCTGGCCTTACGGACTCAACCAAGGCCCCTTCGTCGACGTGCGAAGTAATCGAATCGAAGTCAATTCCAGCATTTGCCAGCAGTGTCTTTCTTGCTGGAGAGCTTGACGCCAGTATCAGTTTTGCCACCACTTCAGACTAGCTGTGGAACACTAGGGAAGTGACTCTTGAAGGAAACTCGCTCGAACTGCAAATCGAGAAAATTGCGCACGGTGGAATCTGCATCGCAAGGCACAAGGGCAGAGTCGTTTTTGTTTCGGGAGCAATACCCGGAGAGAAAGTTATCGCCGAGGTATTCGAGGACAGTGGCAAGAGTTTTGTTCGTGCCAAAGTCTCAGAAGTTATCGAGGCAAGCCCACACCGTGTCGAGCATTTTTGGCGTGCTGCTAGGCAAGGTGCCGGTGGGGCAGAGTTTGGTCACATAGATCTTCAGTATCAGAGGGAGCTAAAACGTCAGGTCCTGGTGGAGGCGCTCAGCCGAATGGCCAAGCTTAATCTTGATATTCCCGTCGAGGCAGTTCCTGGGGATGATGAAGCTGGGGGGCTGCAGTATCGAACCAGAGTTCAGCTAAATGTTGATGAAGCTGGAAATGCGGGACCAGTCCGTGAGCGAACCAACGAGGTCATTTTTACCAAGAAGCTTCCGCTTGCCGTTCCTGAAATTGAGGAACTCCAGGTCCATCTAAAAAATTGGCAAGGCGCGAAGAAAATCTTCATAGCGGCAAGTTCAACCGGACAAACTCAATACCTGGTTGACAAGACTGTTCACGGGGCAACCAACCTAATCGAGAGAGTAAACAACCGAACATTTCGTCTCGCACCTGGAGCTTTTTGGCAGGTGCACAAAAGTGCCGCTCAACTTCTCAGTTCTGAAGTGATTTCTCGACTGGAAGAGATTGATTTTCAACCTCAAAAATCAAACCTTGATTTATATGCAGGTGCCGGCCTATTTAGCGCGACAATTTCCGAGAAGTTTCCAACTGCAAAATTCACTGCCGTCGAATCTCACAGGGGCGCCGTTGAGGATGGAAAGAAGTCAGCTTCGGATCTGACCAACTTGCGATTTATTCGCTCGGATGTTTTGGAATTTATTAGGCGTGAGGCCAGCAAGACGGTCAGCTATGACACCGTGGTTTTGGACCCCCCAAGATCAGGAGCAGCCGGCAAGGTTATTGAGCAATTGATAAGGCTGGCACCTCGAAACATCATCTACGTGGCATGCGATCCCGTGGCCCTGGCGAGGGACCTAGCTCTTCTTTTGGCCGGCGGTTACCAGCTTGGGAAACTGCGTTCATTCGACATATTCCCGCACACTCACCACTTCGAAACGGTCGCCACCCTCACCCGAGTAACCTAGTGGGCATGGGGAATGCGATGGTAAAAGTCGCGATTGTTGACGACCACGAGGCAGTGCGATACGGGTTCGAGACAGCGACAAAGAAATTTGGTTTTGACTTGGTGGGGTCAGCTCCAACAGTGGACGAACTTCTTGATCAAATCAATGGAAAAGAGTGCGAGGTTGTCGTAACCGATCTATCACTGGCTGATGGGTCACTTGTTCAAGACAACGTTGAGCGTTTGGTTGCAGCTGGACCGGCAGTACTTATTTTTAGCATTGCAGACAAGCCCGCTCTGATGCGTTCTGCAGTGAAGGCGGGCGCTACCGCGATTGTCCCCAAATCCAAGACGATGGCTGACCTTGCAGAAGCAATTAAGTTGTCGGCGCAGGGTGTAATTGTGAATAATCCAGAAACTAGCGCCCTCATCGACGCAGACTCGGAATTTAAGTTGGCTAATCTCTCTGCCCGTGAGCGAGAGGTTCTCTCGCTTTATGCATCTGGGATGAGTTTGAAACAGGTCGCCTTTGCGCTCCAGATAAAGCCATCTTCGGCAAAAGAACATATTGACCGGGTTCGAGTTAAGTATGCGAAACTCGGACGTCAGGCAGCCACGAAAGTAGATCTTTTCAAAAGAGCAATCGAGGATGGAATCCTCGAGGGAGATCTGCTTTAGTGCAAACCACACTCGCTTCAGCGGCTAGAAATCGGTTAGAAACAATTTTCCGACGCGGGTTCCCAGTCATCACCCTTATTTTGATGTCGGAATCTTTTGTAAATATGTTCGCGCAACGAATTTTTCTGAATCAGCTCTCTGACATTTACGCACTGTCGTTAGTTGCTTCACTAATTCTTTGCTTCGTTTTGAGCTGGCGAGCTCAATCAAGATCGTGGCCAATAGGACTTTTCGCGCTGTTGGTAACAGGTGGTTATTTATTGTGGCCGGCAATGCTGAAGACCGGCGTGATCTTCCCCACGGGCTACGAGCCTTGGTTCTGGTGGCTGGTTGGAATTGCGGGGATTGGAGCGGCGATCGCTTTTCCAACTTGGCTTGCTGTTCTTTATGTCTTTTTGAATTCTGTTATCTGGATCCCATTCCACAATTCAGCAGACTCAGGCAATGCAGACTTAGCGGTATCCACCCAAGACGCAATTTACATTTTCCTGATTTGCAATACCTTGGTGGCGGTCATGGTGCTCCTGCGACGGGCAGCTTTACGGACGGATGCTGCAAACACTGCTTCAATCGAAAGAGAGATTGAGCGAGCCAAGATAGACGCCGTAGAACGCGAGCGACTCAGGCTTGACGCTCTGGTGCACGACAAGGTTTTAAACACTCTCCTTCTGGCGGCAAACGCAACCAATAAGAAGGACCGCGAGCGGGCAGCAAGTCTTGCCTCTGAGAGCATTCGCTCTCTGGAAAGCGCTAGGTCAGACAGGGCTGCCGGAAAAGTAAACCCACAGGGATTTTTTCGAGCTCTCGAAATTGCCGCCAAGCGAATGAGTCCCGAAATCAAAGTTTCCATCGAGTCTGCCACCCTGTTAGAAATTCCAACTGAGGCCGCCTCCGCACTAACGGAAGCAACCCTTCAGGCGCTGGACAACGCGATTCAACATTCCAAGGCAGACTCAATTGAGCTAAGACTCAGCGCATCAAGAACCGAAGGGCTAGGCATTTTTGTGAAGGACAATGGCCAGGGCTTTCGGCTGGAAAGAATTGCGAGAAACCGAATCGGCCTGAGGACTTCTATTTTCCAAAAGGCGGAACTTGTAGGGGCCAAAGTCACATTGGATTCCGAAATCGGCAAGGGCACTCAAATTGAAATTAGGTGGAAAGGATGATCTCTGTTCCACGCACACTGCTTCTTACCATCGCCCTGCTCTTCGGCAGTTATTTCGGAATTCTCGGAGTTCTCAACCTAAGTAACTATGCAAATCAAGCACTAGTACTTTTCTCCATAACCCTTTATTTCCTCGCGTTGGTTGTGATTGTCATTACGAATCAGGGTCTAACCATGCCGCGTTGGGCCGCATACATTGCGGTAGCCGTCTCGGCTTTGATTTCACTGGTTCTAGTCGGGGTGATCGATTTTGAAAATCTCGATGGATACCTAACATGGCACGTCGGCGGAATTGGGCTACTTATGTCAATCACTGCTATTCGCTCTCATCGCATGCTTGCAATTATCGGAATGGCAATCATGACTACATTGACCGTCGCTGCCGGGGGAGCGAATGCGGTCTTCACCACGGGGTTGATTGGTTCTTGGTTGTGGCTGGGTGTTGGTATCGGGTCTTCATTTGGAATTCAGTCTTCGGAAAAAGCCGCTATGAACTTTTTTCAAAAAGCAATGGAGACTTCACGCCTCATCGAGGCTTCATCTGCTGCGCGTGCCGAGAGGCAAGACCGAATTGATGCAACTTTGAAAGGCGCGTTGCCGCTTTTGACCAAGATCTCGAAACAAAACGGTGAGCTAACTGAAGCACAAAAGAAATCAGCCCGTCTATTGGAAGCTGAACTGCGAGACCAAATCAGAGGCCGCGGGCTCGCAGCTCCCATAGTTGTCGACGCAATTAGAAAGGCTCGAAAGAAGGGCGTCGAGGTTCAACTACTTGATGACGGGGGTCTGGATGCGATGTCCGATGCCGAGCGTGAAAAGCTTCTTCAGCGAATTTCTCAAGAAGTTGCAAAGGTGAAGTCGGGGAAGTTGGTTATTCGTGCGGTTCCCTCAGAGAGTTGGCGCGTCACCATTGTTGCGATTCAGAAAAAATC
>JACCED010372913.1_pt1 | contig 15569 bp, 8 predicted proteins | sample 7455021 | NCBI WGS metagenome assembly JACCED01 (sample SAMN15323456, study PRJNA562643) | freshwater metagenome | isolation source: river surface water | place: USA:Blue River Watershed | collected 2017-08-19 | reverse complement strand
GCGCAGGTCTGTTGCGCAATTCGTTCAAAGGGGCAGCTTCGGCTGCTCCTTTTTTTCCGACATTGCTTGATCAGATGCCCAATGCCATCGTGGTATTTGAGGCTGAGAACCAACAATTGGTTTACGTGAACCCTGCTGCAGAATCTGCGCTGGATTTGTCACGAAAATCACTTGAGGGTCAAACTGTGCACAATCTGTTCGGGGATAATGCCTCAATTAAGCGCATGATTGAGGAAGTTAAGGCGGGTCACTTTTCTGCCCAACGCCAAGAAATGGTGTTGCATTCCTTGCCAGGGAGTATTCATCAAGATTCGATTCCTGCGCACGTGGTCGTGGCTAGTCTTGAGGATCCCACTCTGATCATGATGGAATGGTTTCCGATCGATCAACAGTTGCGTAGTGAGCGCGATGAACGCGTGACGCAACAAGTAGAAGCAAATAAGCAATTAATGCGCAACTTAGCGCACGAAATTAAAAATCCTTTAGGTGGTATTCGAGGTGCAGCTCAACTGTTGGAGTTTGAACTCCCTGAGAAGGGCTTGCGTGAATACACCCAAGTCATTATTAAAGAATCAGATCGTCTACAAAACTTAGTCGATAGATTGTTAGCGCCGCATCGCAAGGCTCACGCAATGGAATCATTTAATGTCCATGAGGCCCTAGAGCGTGTTCGTAGTCTAGTCTTGGCAGAATTTCCAAAAGGTTTACGCATTATTCGTAATTACGACACCAGTCTTCCTGAAGTGCTTGGTGATCGTGAGCAGTTGATCCAGGCCGTCCTGAACATTGCCCATAATGCTGCGCAGGCGCTGTCAGAAGAAATACAGCAAGGCATTGCCCAGATTGAATTAAAGACGAGGGTGGCTCGTTCAGTCACCATCTCTAAGCAGCGCTACAAGATGGCAATGGATTTACACGTCATTGATAACGGACCTGGTATTCCCGAGGATATCCGTGAGCGCATTTTCTTTCCATTAGTTTCTGGCAGAGATGGTGGTAGCGGTCTTGGCCTCACCTTAGCTCAAACTTTTGTGCAACAGCATCAAGGCTTTATTGCCTGTGACAGCCGTCCTGGGCGAACTGATTTCCATATTCAAATTCCTTATCGTAGGCAGGAGAAAGCATTATGAAACCCGTATGGATCGTAGACGATGATCAATCTATTCGTTGGGTATTAGAAAAAGCGCTTACTCGCGAGAACATTCCTCATAAGAGTTTCTCAAACCCCAATGATGTGCTCAATGCCTTGGATAAGGAATCTCCGCAAGTATTGATTTCAGATATCCGTATGCCGCGTGGTAATGGCTTAGACCTTTTACAAAATGTAAAAGAAACTCATCCAATGCTCCCAGTCATCATCATGACTGCTTACTCGGATTTAGATTCGGCAGTCTCATCTTTTCAAGGCGGTGCATTTGAATATCTCACTAAGCCGTTTGATATCGATAAGGCTGTAGAGTTAATTCGCCGCGCCATGGAGCAGAGCGAGCGCAACCAATCTGGCAATAAAGAAATGAACGGTTGGAGACAAGACTCCACTGAAATTATTGGTCAGGCCCCTGCAATGCAAGAAGTCTTCAGAGCCATTGGCCGCTTGGCACAGTCGCACTCAACAGTTCTCATCACTGGTGAATCTGGGACTGGTAAAGAGTTGGTCGCACAAGCATTGCATAAGCATAGCCCTCGCGCAAAAGGTCCGTTTATAGCCTTTAGTACTGCTGCAGTTCCCAAGGATTTATTGGAGTCTGAATTATTTGGTCATGAGCGTGGCGCTTTCCCCGGGGCTTTGACATTACGTCGTGGGCGTTTTGAGCAAGCCGATGGCGGCACATTATTCTTAGATGAAATTGGTGACATTCCTTTTGATCTACAGACAAGATTGTTGCGTGCATTGACGGACGGTCATTTCTATCGAGTTGGTGGACAAGATCCCATTAAGGCAAATGTGCGCATTATTGCTTCGACACATCAGAATTTAGAGGCACGAGTTGCGGCGGGTGCTTTCCGGGAAGATTTATTACATCGCTTAAACGTCATTCGCTTGCGGATGCCAGCCTTGCGTGAGCGCGCTGAGGATATCCCAGTACTGGCACGCCATTTCATGTTGTCCTGCGCCAAGTCCTTGGGAGTTGAGGCCAAAAAACTTTCTGATGATGTCTTAAAGGAAATGAGTGTTATGCCGTTTCCGGGTAATGTTCGTCAACTAGAGAATCTATGTCACTGGTTAACAGTGATGACCCCATCTAATGTGATCGGATCCAGTGATTTGCCTACAGATCTATTGGCGGAAGCAGGTGAGCAACCAGTTTTATTGCAGGGTGAATCCAATCCTTCTACTCAAGTTGCAGTGAGGGTTGGCTCGGCGGATTGGGAGGGCGGCTTAGGTCGACTAGCAGTCAAAATGCTGCAAGATGGTGATTCAGAGGTATACGACGTGCTGTGCTCTAAGTTTGAGAAAGCCGTACTCCAGGCAGCCCTAGAAGTTACTCGTGGACGACGTGTTGAAGCAGCCCAGCGTCTTGGAATTGGTCGCAATACGATCACGCGTAAGTTGCAGGAGCTCGGTATTGATGGCTGAGTCAGTCAGAATTGCCGCCTGGAATGTGAATTCCCTTAAGGTGCGTTTGCCTCAAGTATTGAAATGGCTAGAGGATCAAGAAAGGGCGAAAAAGCCTATTGATGCACTATGTCTTCAGGAGCTTAAGCTCACTGATGACAAATATCCTCACCAAGAATTAGAGGAGGCGGGATACCTCAGTATTGCTGCTGGTCAAAAGACCTACAACGGCGTTGCCATTATTGTTCGTAAAGCTGCCTTGGCATCGATTGCTACAGATCATGAAACGACTTTTCTAAAGCTTGTGAGGAATATTCCAGGTAGTGCTGATGAGCAGCAACGCATCTTGGCTGCCACCTTATGTTTTAAAGGAATGCAGCCTATACGCCTGGTATCGGCATACTTCCCCAATGGGCAATCCCCCGATAGTGACAAATTTATTTATAAGTTGGGCTGGCTGAAGGCGTTAGAGGATTGGTTAAAAGAAGAGTTGGCTCAAAATACCCGCTTGGCTCTCTTAGGTGATTTCAATATTGCACCTACGGATGATGATGTACATGATCCATCTAAGTGGATTGGCCAGAATCTCGTATCTCCACCAGAGCGTGAGGCGTTTCAGCAGTTACTGAATTTGGGCCTCACGGACTCATTCAGAATGTTTGAACAGGCGCCAAAATCATTTAGCTGGTGGGATTACCGCATGATGGGTTTCAGAAGGAACGCAGGAATGCGGATTGATCACATCCTGCTAAGTGATGCGCTTAAGGAAAAATGTAGTGCGAGTCTGATTGATAAAGAGCCTCGCACTTGGGAGCAGCCTTCAGATCATGCCCCAGTTATTGCGGAAATTAAAGCTTAAGCCATCACTGAGTAACTAAGCCGCCATGACGAAGTAGGGCGTCAATACTGGGTTCACGACCTCTAAATGCTTTAAATGACTCAGCAGCAGGCCGGCTACCTCCAACCTCTAAAATCTCTTTTCGATAGCGAGCGCCTGTTTTTTCATCGAGGACGCTTCCAGTAAGTTTTGCGGCTTCCTCAAAAGCGGAGTAGACATCCGCAGACAGTACCTCAGCCCATTTGTAGCTGTAATAGCCAGCAGCATAGCCACCAGCAAAGATGTGGCTAAAGGTATTGATCCAGCGGGAGATGGGTGCTTGAGGGATAACATTAAATTGATCTGCAATACTTCTCGATAGATCAAGCGCCGCCTGTCCTTTTGCGCTTTCCGGATCAAAGCTAGCATGCAGACGCCAATCGGTTAGCGACATCACAACCTGACGCAGTGTCATATAGCCATTTTGGAAATTCTTGGCAGCCAGGATTTTTTCATATAACTCGCGAGGGAGTGGTTTTCCAGTCTCAGCATGTGCTGTCATTTTTTCTAAAACCTCCCACTCCCAGCAGAAATTTTCCATGAACTGACTTGGCAACTCAACTGCATCCCATTCGACTCCATTAATTCCGGAGACACCCAAGGCGCTGACTTGCGTTAATAAGTGATGCAAGCCATGACCGCTCTCGTGGAAGAGGGTAATGACATCGTCATGGGTAATGGTAGGTTGACGCAATACGCCATTTACTTTCACGGGCGCAGCAAAGTTGCAAACTAAATACGCTACTGGTATCTGAATTTCTCCACTGGGCAATTCTCGACGGCCGCGAGCGTCATCCATCCAGGCACCGCCACGTTTGCCTGATCTGGCGTAAGGATCTAAGTAAAAATAGGCCGCCGTATTGCCTGAGGCGTTCTTGACCTCAAAGGACTGCACATCCGCATGCCAAGTTGGAAGATTAGCTTTTTCAATCTTGACGCCAAACAAAGTTTGAATCACCCCAAATAGTCCCTCTAATACTTTTGGCAACGGGAAATATTGCTTGAGCTCATTTTCAGAAAATGCATAGCGTTCTTGCTTAAGCTTTTCAGATGCAAAGGCAATATCCCATGGTTCCAAGCCATCAACAATGGCAAGTTCAGATTTTGCAAATTCAGTAAGTTCTTCCCAATCTTTTAGTGCAAACGGTTTTGACTTTTGTGCAAAGTTGGTAAGAAAAGTATCAACCTCCTCAACGCTATTGGCCATTTTTGGCGCCAAACTGAGTGCGGCATAATTCTTGAAGCCCAGCATCCGCGCTTCTTCATCTCGAAGCTTGAGTTGCTCGAGCATATTTTGTGTGTTGTCCCATTCGAGTTTGCCCTGGGCGTACTGTGGAGCCAATTCGGAAGCTCGAGTCACATAGGCTTCATACATCAGGCGACGCAGTGAGCGATTCTCAGAGTACTGCATGACTGGGTAGTAGGATGGAAAGTGTAATGAAAATGCCCAGCCCTGCAGTTGCTTCTGTTGAGCCAGATCAGCAGCCGCAGCAATCGCATCTTCAGGCAGGCCAGCCAACTCCGCTTTATCACTAATGAGATGCACAAAGTTATCTGTTGAATCTAAAACATGATCAGAAAATGCTTTGCCTAAGAGCGCCTGCTCATCCTGGATCTGTGAGAAACGAGGTTTTTGTGAGTCTGGCAGTTCTGCGCCACCAAGCCGGAAATCCCTTAATGAGTTTTCAATTACTTTTTTCTGGGCAGAATGTAGTTTAGAAAAGTCAGGGCTTTGGCTAAGCTCTTTGAACTTTTGATAGAGCGCTAAGTTTTGACCTAAGCTTGAAAAGAACGCAGTGACTTTTGGCATCATCTCGCCATAGGCCGCTCTGAGCTCCGGAGTATCTGCAACGCTATTGAGATGTGAGACTACGCCCCAAGATCTGCTTAAAGACTCTGTAGCATCCTCAAGGGGTTCCACTAAATCATTCCAGTTACTTGGTGTGGCTGGAGCAACCGCATGATCCACTGCGTGTTGAGCTCGCTCCAGTAGAAAGTCAATTGCAGGGGCAATGTCCGAGGGCTTTACCTCGGAATAGGCACAAATGCCTCTTCCAAATGCAATTAGGGGATTTTGTTGGAGCTCAGCAGAAGGTAGTGGGAATGTTGATGTAGTCATCCCCATAGCTTAATGGACTGCGGAAACTTTTGCCAATCAGGTGGCAACAAACTCTGTGCGGCTAGTTAGACGGCTTTGCCGCCTTCTCTGCTGCTTCTAGGGTATTCATGAGAAGCATCGTAATGGTCATGGGTCCGACACCGCCTGGCACAGGCGTAATCCAGCCAGCAACATACTGAGCGGCATCAAAATCTACGTCGCCACAGAGCTTTCCATCAGGCATGCGATTAATGCCAACGTCAATAACAACAGCTCCATTTTTTACCATGTCACCAGTAATCATTTTGGGTTTACCGGTAGCCACAACCAAAATATCAGCATCCTTAGTGTGATGCGCTAAGTCGCGGGTTTTGCTATTACAGATAGTGACTGTTGCGCCCGCTTGTAGCAAAAGCATGGCCATAGGCTTGCCCACAATATTAGAAGCACCTACGATCACCGCACGTGCTCCACGGATAGGGTACTCAATGCTCTCCAGGATCTTCATGCAACCATAAGGCGTACAAGGCTTGAATTCAGGTTGGCCCACCATTAATGCGCCAGCGTTAGCTACATGAAAACCATCCACATCTTTTTCTGGGGCAATTGCTTCAAGCACTCGCTCGGCCGCAATGTGCTCGGGAAGTGGAAGTTGAACCAAAATTCCATGAATAGCGGGGTCAGCATTGAGTGTGGCAATACGAGCAAGTAACTCTTCTTCACCTAATTCAGCGGAATAGCGCTCCAATACAGAATGAAAGCCAACATCCTCGCAGGCTTTCACTTTATTTCGGACATAAACTTGGCTGGCGGGATTTTCACCAACTACGATGACAGCCAGGCCAGGCCTTACACCTTTAGCGGTAACGATTGCTCCGCGAGCAGCAATTTCAGTACGTAATTTCTTAGATAGGGCAACGCCATCGAGTAACTGTGCAGGCATGGGGAATTAATTGGGTTGTGGATCGGAGAGTGCTAAACGGAGAAGGTCTGCAACGGTATTCACGTTGAGCTTTTCCATAATATTGGCGCGGTGCGCTTCAACTGTTTTGATGGAGATGCCAAGATCATCTGCAATTTGCTTATTTAAGCGACCGGCAACAATGCGCTCCAGTACTTGGCGTTCACGTCCAGTCAATTTACGCAATAGACTCTGGGTGATTTTGCGCTGGCTCGCTTGTGAGTAATCAATACGTGCTTTGGCGAGCATACGATCCACCAGGCCACAGAGATCATTTTCTTTGAAAGGCTTTTCAATGAAATCAACTGCACCACGCTTCATGGTGGAGACTGCCATTGAGACATCACCATGACCTGTAATAAAGGCAACTGGCATTGGCAGATTTTCACTAATTAAACGTTCTTGCAATTCAAGGCCTGACATGCCAGACATGCGGACATCCAAGATTGCACAAGAGATAGTCGATTTATCCGTACTCTGGAGCGACTGCAAGAAACGCTCGGCACTTGCATGACAGCGCACAACATAACCGTTGCTTTCTAGGAGCCAGGTGAGGGAGTCACGCACTGCCTCGTCGTCATCTACAACATAAACCACTTCAGCTTGATTGGGTTTGGTGCTAGCACTGATGTTCATATTAGCTCTCGCAGATAAATCTTAAAAAATGCATAAATTAACCATTGGCCTTAGAGCCCAGAGTCTCTAGGGGTAATAGTATTGTAAAGGTGCAGCCCGCTAGCTTTGTCTGTTCTGCATCCATCTGATTTTTTGCAAAAAGACGGCCCTGATGGGACTCTATAACCGATCGACAAATGTTCAAGCCCATGCCCATACCATCATTTTTAGTGCTAAAAAAGGGCTCAAACATGCGTTCAATGACGGATTCTGGGATTCCGGCACCCCCATCAGTTACCTGAATACGTAGCATAGCGGGAAAGGTGCTGGTATCGAGATCAGCTGAAATCCGCACTGGCGGAGCCGACCATCGAGAGGAAAGAGGGTAAACCTCTCTCAAGCTATCCAAGGAGTTCTTCAGGAGATTGACCAAGACCTGCAGAATTAAGACTGGATCAACGTCAATCATTGGAAGATTTGCAGAAATTTCAGTAGCGATAGCCAATCTATGGCGGTGGGCTTCAATTTCCACCAATCCAACAGCATCATTAATAATTTCGCTGATATCGCAGGATTTTCTTTGTGGTTCGCTGCGTTTCACAAAACCTTTGATGCGCTGAATAATTGTTCCTGCTCTATACGCCTGATCAGATGCTTTCTCTAGCGCTGGAAGAATATCTTTTTGCATGACCGGATCTATGTGACCCTGCAAACGTTTTGCTACACCCATGCAGTAGTTAGAAATGGCTGCAAGCGGTTGGTTTAATTCATGAGCCAACGAAGAGGCCATTTCACCCATCGTGGTTAAGCGACTTGTAAATTGCATGCGCTCTTCTTGTTGGCGCGCTAAATCATCCGCCTCAATACGAATCGTAATATCCGTTGCAATGAGCAGTTGTGCTAAATGCCCATCTACCCATGGTACAAAACGTCTACGGACTTCATACCATCTTAAGGTTCCAGTAGCTTCGTCTAGTAGTTGAATTTCTTCGGACTCGTTATCCTGATATAGGGAAGATGGGGGGATACCGTCGGTGATGGTGTCTCCAGAATCCTCGTTCAAGGCTTGCATCGTATTCTGATTGATATCGCTGCCAGCTAGATCAAAATGGCCTTTGGGGGTATTCCCAAAACGTTCGCGATAAAAGCGATTTGCAAACAACAACTCTCCAGTTTCATTTGACACTACAGAAACTGCTGCATCAAGACCTTCCAGCACTGTAACGAAACGCTCTTGTGAGGCGGCTAATTCTTCGCGAATTTTCTTTGGCTCAGAAATATCAATTAAGGAAGTAACCCAACCTGTTTGCTTACCTTTTTCATTAATCAAAGGAGAAATAAAGGTTCGTGTCTGAATGATGGATCCGTTGCGGTGGAGGATTGAGCCCTCGATACCGATCTTCTTTTCTTGGCTCAGCGCTAGCTTGAGAGCCTTATTCATCTTTTCAGTGAGTTCACTTTTCTGACCCTCGGGCCAGAAGGCAAAAGGCGGACTCATTCCAATGAGCTCTTCTGCTGACCAACCGGTCATCTCACAAAAGGCGGGGTTGACGTAGGTGATCACTCTATTCATGTCATGCGCACGAATTCCTACTGGAGTCGAGTTTTCCATAGCGCTACGAAAACTGGTTTCGGCGCGAAGATTTGCTTCGGCTTCTTGTCTGACCTGCATTTGCTTGAGTACAGACCACAAACTCCAAATCACAAATGCACTCAATCCCAATACCACGCCAATTAACATCCTAAAAGTCAAATTCGTTGGTGGCGGGTAGGTATCGATGCGTAGACTGAGATTGGGACTGAGAACGCCGATATCCAAACTGGTTTGATTGCTAAAAGCGCGCTTTGGTGTATTTTTGTCGGATGAGATTGCCAGAACCTTATCGTCATCAGTAATTAAAGTAAATCGATATTGGCCCTTGAGCTCACCCGGGATCATTTCAAGCAGTCCCTGTGTTGTGTAGAGTACAGCGACCATACCTTTAATTTCGCTACCTGAAAGTTGGGGCACTGCTTGCCAGAACACATTACGAATTTCCTTTGACACCACCTCATCGCTTGGAACTTCAATGGTAATGAACTGACTAAAGGCGGGTCTATTTGTTGCGGTGCTTAGCTCAAGTGTTTTTTTCAGGGCCTGGTTTATCAACACTGCATTATTTGCCTTGTTAAACCAATCCGTCTTTAAGTTGTCTGGAGGAATTTTCCATAGACGCTGACCCGTTTCATCTATCCATACAATTTGCGCTATTTCATGATTACTTTGCAGAAGATTTTCTGCCTGAATAAAGACGTTATCTTTTAACTTTGCGGTATCTCCCGCACTGAGATAATCACGACCAATGGATTGCAACACATCAGTGTTGTTTGCAAAGCGTAATTGGATGCGCTGCTTTGCAAAAGAGAGCTCTCTAAATAGAGCCGCTTCTTGCTGACTCTTTTCTTGTAGTTGTAGGGTGCCCATAATGACCCCCATAACGACAGTGAAAAGCACAATGGCTATCAGTGGTGTGTAGACAAGTCTAAAACCCCGTATGCGACGGAGCCACTTCACAGGCTTTAGTTGCCAGATTGAAAATGCAAATTTTTTCATGTAATCCGCTTATTTTGCCTTACGGATAGGCATTCTTATGTCATTTAGTCTTTCGGCCCATCTGAGTGCGATGCAACAAAATCCCACATAGTGAGAAATATTATCATTATGTGGAAAATTGCTTGTTTACACTCATAGACCTTCCTAGAATATTGCCTATAAAGTGAATAAATAAGACCGATGTGACTAATGGAGGCAGTTTATGGCAGCAGTTCCAGATCAAATTTTGGGTAGCGCAGGTAAGCAAGATGCGGATCCAGGTGAAACCCAAGAGTGGTTACAAGCGCTTGATGGCGTAATTCGGAATGAGGGCCCAGAACGCGCGGCTTATCTTATTGATCAACAAATTTCTCATGCGCGGGTTAATGGTGTCAATCAACCGTTCCATGCGGAAACTCCTTACATCAACACGATTCCAGTAGAGCAGCAAGCTCGCCTACCGGGAGATCAGAACGTTGAGCACCGCATCCGTTCCTACACTCGCTGGAACGCAATGGCTATGGTTCTGCGTGCCAATAAAGATACGAATGTTGGTGGACATATCTCATCATTCCAATCAGCCGCTACCTTGTATGACGTCGGCTTTAACCATTTTTGGCATGCGCCATCTCCAGAGCATGGCGGCGATCTCATTTTTGTTCAGGGTCACTCAGCTCCAGGCGTCTATGCTCGCGCTTATATGCTTGGCCGCTTGTCAGACGAGCAGCTGAATAACTTCCGTCAAGAGGTTGGTGGAAAGGGTATCTCTAGCTATCCGCATCCTTGGTTGATGCCGGATTTCTGGCAGTTCCCTACAGTCTCAATGGGCCTTGGCCCGATCATGGCTATTTATCAAGCACGCTTTATGCGCTACATGCAAGATCGCGGGTTTATCAAGGCAGAAGGTCGCAAAGTCTGGGCTTTCCTCGGTGACGGTGAAACGGATGAGCCAGAATCACTCGGCGCAATTGGTATGGCTGGCCGTGAAAAATTAGATAACCTGATTTTCGTTGTGAACTGTAACTTGCAACGCCTTGATGGTCCTGTACGTGGTAACGGCAAAATTATTCAAGAGCTCGAAAGTGAATTCCGTGGCGCTGGCTGGAATGTAATTAAAGTAGTTTGGGGTGGTCATTGGGATGCTCTGTTCGCACGCGATAAAAAAGGCATCTTGATGCAACGTCTTGGCGAAATCGTGGACGGCGAGTACCAAACCATGAAAGCGAAGAGTGGTGCCTATGTTCGTGAGATCGTATTCAATACTCCCGAATTAAAGTCGCTAGTGAGTGACTGGAGTGATGATGAGATTTGGCAGCTGAATCGTGGCGGTCATGATCCTCATAAAGTATTTGCAGCCTTTCATTCAGCCGTGAATCACAAAAATCAACCAACAGTTATCTTGGCTCACACCATTAAGGGTTACGGTATGGGTGGATCGGGTGAGGCGATGAATATTGCTCACCAAGCAAAGAAGATGAATGCCGATGATGTACGTCGTTTCCGTGATCGCTTTGAGATTCCGGTGAAGGATGAGCAATTGGATGAAATGCCTTTAGTCAAGTTTGCTGAAGGCAGTCCAGAGCTCGAGTACATGAAAGCTCGACGTCAAGAGTTGGGTGGCTACTTGCCACAGCGTCGTATGAAAGCAGAGAGCCTGCCTGTGCCTGCGCTGGATGTATTTGCGCCCTTACTAGAGGCGACATCAGAAGGTCGCGAGATTTCCACAACCATGGCTTTTGTTCGGATGCTCAATACGATTGTGCGCGACAAAGTTCTTGGCAAGCGTGTGGTTCCAATTGTTCCTGACGAGTCTCGTACCTTTGGTATGGAGGGCATGTTCCGCCAACTCGGCATTTGGAATCAACTAGGCCAGCTCTACACCCCAGAAGATCATGATCAATTGATGTTCTATAAAGAGGATAAGACTGGGCAGATCTTGCAAGAGGGTATTAATGAAGCGGGTGGTATGTGCGACTGGATCGCTGCTGCAACTTCATACTCGACTCATGGCGTGCCGATGTTGCCTTTCTACATCTTCTACTCCATGTTTGGTTTCCAGCGTATTGGTGACCTTTGTTGGGCTGCTGGCGATATGCGTAGCCGTGGGTTCTTATTGGGCGGCACTGCCGGTAGAACCACTTTGAATGGCGAAGGCCTTCAGCATGAAGACGGCCACAGCCAAGTATGGAGTGCTGCCATTCCAAACTGTATTAGCTATGACCCTTCATTCTCATTTGAAGTGGCGGTAGTTATTCAAGATGGTATGCGTCGCATGTTGGCCGAGCAAGAAGATGTCTATTACTACATCACCTTGATGAATGAGAACTATGCTCACCCAGCAATGCCAAAGGGTGCGGAGCAAGACATCATTAAAGGTATGTATAAGCTGAAGTCGGTTGGCGATGCCAATGCAAAATTGCGTGTACAGCTCTTAGGTTCAGGCACGATTTTCCGTGAAGTGATTGAAGCTGCTGAAATCTTGCACAAAGATTGGGGTGTTGCTTCTGATCTGTGGGGTTGCCCAAGCTTTACAGAATTAGGTCGAGATTGGAATGCAGTGCACCGTAACAATCTATTGAATCCAACGGCTGCTCCAGCTCTGTCACACGTTGAGAAATGTTTGAAAGATACATCTGGACCTATCGTTGCTGCAACTGACTATGTGCGTTTATTTGCTGAGCAAATTCGTCCAGCAATTCAGCATATGGGTCGTCGTTTTGAGGTCTTAGGCACAGACGGTTTTGGTCGCTCAGATACCCGTGAAAAGTTGCGTGATTTCTTTGAGGTTGATCGTCGCTGGGTTGTCCTAACAGCCTTACGTTCTTTGGTGGATGCTGGCCAGATGGATCGCCAAAAACTTGCCGAGGCAATTCAGAAATATGAAATCGATATCACCAAACCAAACCCAATGATGGTTTGATAAGAGACAGATACTATGAGCCAACTAATTGATATTAAAGTCCCGGATATTGGGGATTACAAAGATGTGCCTGTCATCGAGGTATTGGTAAAAGCCGGTGATCACGTCGAGAAAGAGCAATCCATCGTTGTTCTCGAGTCGGATAAGGCAACCATGGATGTTCCCTCGTCGCACTCAGGTGTAGTGAAAGAGGTCAAGGTTAAGGTAGGTGACTCGATTTCAGAGGGCGCTGTTGTCTTGGTGCTTGAAGAGAGTGGTGCAGCAGCCCCAGCCCCAGCTCCCGCTGTGGCGAAAGCAGAGCCTGCTGCGGCTCCAGCCCCAAAGGTAGAGCCACCCATTGTGCGTGCACCAGCACCACCTCCTATTGGCAATACACCGGTAGTGGTGGATCCAACAGCAAGTCACGCTAGCCCTTCAGTACGTAAATTTGCTCGTGAACTTGGTGTCACTGTTCATCAGGTCAAGGGTTCTGGCCCCAAAGGCAGAATCACTCAGGAAGACGTGCAGGCATTTGTCAAAGCTGCCATGAGTGGTGGAGCTGGAGGTGGATCAAATGCAACTGGTGGAAGCTTAGGTGGTCTCAATTTAATTCCTTGGCCTAAAGTCGATTTCTCTAAATTCGGTGAGACAGAACGTCAGCCATTAAATCGTATTAAGAAGTTGACTGCTGCGAACTTAGGTCGTAACTGGGTCATGATTCCTGCTGTGACTTATCACGAGGATGCTGATATTACCGATCTCGAAGCATTCCGAGTTCTGACGAATAAAGAGAATGAAAAGCAGGGTCTTAAAATCACGATGTTGGCTTTCTTGATGAAAGCTGCTGTTGCTGCGCTTAAGAAATTCCCTGAGTTCAATAGCTCTATCGATGGCGATGATTTGGTATTGAAGAAGTATTTCAATATTGCTTTTGCTGCAGACACACCAAATGGTTTAGTAGTGCCGGTGATTCGTGATGCAGATAAAAAAGGCATCTTTGAACTTGCTCGAGAGACCTCGGAATTGGCAGCACTTGCGCGTGATGGCAAATTAAAGCCCGAGCAAATGCAGGGTGCTAGTTTCACAATCTCCTCTTTAGGCGGTATTGGCGGTACCTATTTCTCACCCATCGTTAATGCGCCTGAAGTGGCTATCTTGGGTGTGAGCAAGGCCGCTATGAAGCCTGTCTGGGATGGTAAGCAATTTGTGCCACGCTTAATTTGCCCATTGTCCTTAAGCGCAGATCATCGTGTGATTGATGGTGCTTTAGCAACACGCTTTAATGTCTATATCGCTCAGCTGATGTCCGACTTCCGTCGCGCAGCGCTATAAGGGGAATATATGGCTAAGCAAATTATTCTCGTACCAGATATTGGCGATTATTCAGATGTGCCAGTTATTGAGGTACTCATTAAAGTAGGTGATGTCATCGAAAAAGAGCAGCCATTGCTTGTTCTTGAATCTGACAAAGCAACTATGGAAGTTCCGGCAGATGCTGCTGGAACTATTTTGAGTATCTCTGTTAAAGCTGGCGACAAAGTTAGCAAGGGCAGTGTCGTTGCTGAAATTGAAGCGAGTGCAGCAATTGCGGCTCAAGCTTCAGCGCCTGCAACGTCATCTGCTTCTGCCCCAGCTCCAGTAGCGGCACCTGTGATTAGCGCACCTATCGCCGGTCAGTACAGCGGTAAAGTTGATCATGAGTGTGAAGTGCTTGTATTGGGCGCTGGTCCTGGTGGCTATAGCGCGGCATTCCGAAGTGCCGATTTAGGCATGAGCACCATCTTGGTGGAACGTTATGCGACTTTGGGTGGCGTTTGCTTAAACGTGGGATGTATTCCTTCAAAAGCTTTGCTTCACACGACCGCAGTGATGGATGAAGTGAAGACAATGTCGAAGCATGGCATCAGCTATGGCGCTCCAAAAATTGAGATTGATCAATTGCGTGGCTACAAAAATTCAGTGATCGCTAAATTAACTGGTGGATTAGCCGGCATGGCTAAAGCACGCAAAGTTACTGTGGTGCGTGGATTAGGTCGCTTCTTGGATGCGAATCACGTTGAAGTTGAGTTGACGAAGGGTGATGGCCAAGATCTAGCTGGTCAAAAAGAAGTGGTGCGCTTTCAGAAAGCAATCATTGCGGCGGGAAGTCAACCTGTAAAACTTCCATTCTTGCCAGAGGATCCACGTATTGTGGACAGCACTGGGGCTTTATTACTCAAGAGTATTCCAAAGCGGATGCTGGTTATTGGCGGCGGCATTATTGGTTTAGAGATGGCTACCGTCTACAGCACTTTAGGCTCAAGCATTGATATTGCTGAAATGATGGATGGCCTGATGGCAGGTGCTGACCGTGATTTGGAAAAGGTTTGGGAGAAATTTAATGCCGGCCGTTTCGAAAAGATCATGCTCAAGACCCGCGCCTCTAAGGCTGAGGTAAAGGCAGATGGTATTCAGGTTAGTTTCGAGGGTGAGAATGCGCCAGCTGAGCCGCAGACTTATGACTTGGTATTGGTTGCAGTGGGGCGCACGCCTAATGGTAAAAAGATTGAAGCATCTGCTGCGGGAGTGATTGTAGATGAGCGTGGCTTTATCCCAGTTGATAATCAAATGCGCACCAATGTGAATCACATCTTTGCTATTGGCGACATCGTTGGCCAACCTATGCTGGCTCATAAAGCGGTACATGAAGGTCACGTTGCGGCTGAAGTGGCTGCCGGTGAAAAATCTTACTTCGATGCCAAGCAAATTCCATCAGTTGCATACACCGATCCAGAAGTAGCTTGGGCTGGTTTGACTGAGGAGCAATGTAAAGCTCAAGGAATTGCTTATGAAAAAGGTTTATTCCCATGGGCTGCTAGCGGTAGGGCCATTGCCAATGGACGTGATGAAGGTTTCACCAAACTCATTTTTGATGCGACAAGTAAGCGCATCATTGGTGGCGGCATAGTCGGGACACACGCTGGTGATTTAATTGGCGAAGTCTGTCTTGC
>JACCED010972764.1_pt1 | contig 15585 bp, 13 predicted proteins | sample 7455021 | NCBI WGS metagenome assembly JACCED01 (sample SAMN15323456, study PRJNA562643) | freshwater metagenome | isolation source: river surface water | place: USA:Blue River Watershed | collected 2017-08-19 | reverse complement strand
TTCCTGGGGACAGCGAGCTTGCCGCGAGGGTGTCGAGTTATGAACTGGCTGCACGAATGCAGTTATCGGTTCCAGAGGTCGGTCAGATCTCAGGTGAACCGGAGCATGTGATCCGAATGTACGGAGCCGATCAGGGGGGCGACCCCGTCCGCGATTTGAAGGCGGCTTACGCGCGGAACTGCATCCTCGCACGGCGGTTGATCGAGAAGGGGGTGCGTTTCGTTCAGTTGTTCAACGGCGCATATCAAACGGGTGGCGAGGGAGTTAGTAACTGGGACGGACACAAGGTGTTGGAGCAACAGTACGTAAAGCACGGCCAGGTGATGGATCAACCAACCGCAGCGCTTTTGGCCGACCTGAAGCAGAGAGGATTGCTGGCGGACACGCTTGTGGTTTGGTGCACCGAGTTCGGTCGCATGCCCACTTTCCAGAAAGGTGCGAGTGGAAGGGACCACAACCCAGCTGGGTTCACGGCATGGCTGGCAGGTGCTGGGGTGAAACCCGGGTTCAGTTACGGAGCAACCGATGAGTTTGGCTACAAAGCAGTGGAGAATGTGGCGAGTGTGCACGATTTCCATGCAACCATTCTTCACCTGCTGGGGCTGCATCATGAGCGGTTGTCATTTTACCATAACGGAATCGAACGACGCCTAACCGATGTGCACGGCAAAGTGATCCGTGAGGTGCTTGCCTGACTCGGACAAGGATCAGGGACCGATGCCGCGCAGTAAGACAACCAGCAAGGTGACGGAAATCATGCTGAGCATGGTGCTCCAGAACACGGTGTCTGTGGCAAACTCGGTGTCCGCACCAAACTCGTGAGCAATCATTGCGGTGTTCACTGCCGTCGGAAAACTGGTGCTGAGAATCATGGAGAGCATGACGGGCCCCTCAAATTTGAAGCAGTAAGCCAGCGCCCAGCCGACGAGCGGACCAGCAACTAGACGGAGGGTGAGAGCCCAGCCGATTCTCGCTAAGGCGAAGTTCGCACGCGTTTTCGACAGCTGGATTCCGAGGGTCATCAGCGCGATAGCGACCAGTCCATCGTGGAAGTAGCGCATTGGCACCCAGAGCCAGCGCATTGATCCAGCAAGGTCCGGCTGCACGGGTCCGTGAAACGCTCGGAGGAGAAGGGCCGACAGGACGGCCCAGAGGCTGAGTTGCCGGAATACCGGCAGGAATGCCTGCCATCCCGGGGTTTTTGCGGAGGAGACGAGAAAAATTCCGAGTGTGAAGTTCGCCACATTTTGAACAAGCACCACAAAGACCTGAAGTGCCTCCGCTTCGCCTGGAAAGGCGAGGTGCATGAGGGGTAGTCCGTAGTTGGCGCTGTTGTAGAAGCCAGCGGCCATTTGAAGGGATCGAACACGCTCGACCGGATAGGCTCGCCATTTTCCGATGATGCCCGCGATGAGAAAGAGGACGAGAATGACGGAAACGGTGTACCCGACGGCCTTCCATGCCATAACACCTCCGACCTCCTTTGTGGCAAGTTCGTAAAAGATGAATGCAGGGACGAAACAGTTGATGTTGAGTTTGACGACGGTCGAAAGATCGAGATTCCACCGTTTGTCCAAGGCCCAACCTGCCCCGAACATCAGCAGAATCGGTAATAGCACTTGGGTGAAAACGTCGAAAATGAGCACTCGCGCAAGGTGCCGCGCGTACCGTTCGATGTCAGTCGGAAAGTCGGACCTCGACCTGCCCAGACGCTCGATGTGAGCGGGTGTCGCCAAAGGCGAATCACTTCACGATCTGTTTGCGCTTGGCCTTTTGTCCTTTTTATGGCTCACTTGAACGTTCGAACTTTGAAAGCTGAAAGAAATTAAGTGTTATGAGCAATCGTTACGAAGGTCTGTTTATTTTAAACGTCAAAGGGTCTGACGACTCAGCGGGAGTCGTGATCGAGCGTTGGACGAAGGAGCTGGCTGCCGAAGGAGCTGAAATCGAGCAGGTTCAGCGCATGGATCGCCGTAAGTTCACATACGCTGCGGGTGATTTGTCGAGCGGCTATTACGTTAATTTCGTTTTCACGCTTGAGCCTGCGGCCCTTCTTCGCATCAAGGCCAAACTCGTTTTGGATGAGGATGTTTACCGCAGCTTCTTCGTTCGCCTGCCCCTTAAAAAAGCCAAGGCTGCTTAACGCGAGCCATTTTCCGACGGGTGGCGCCGAGTTAGTGGCGTTCAATCCGCTCTCTTGTAACCTCTCCGCTCTTCGGGCGGGGAGGTTTTTCACGTCCGCCCACGACCCGTTCCCGATGAAAGGGGAGGGACGAAGCGCGATAAGCGTCGAGTGGAACAGTCAAACGGACGCGGGTTCAATCCGGCGCCGCGCCGCTGGATTGATGGCACTTGTCCTTCTCGCGGCTCGCCGTAAGTTATTCGAACAGAAAAATACGAGGACATCCTATGCCGAACCTGAACAAAGTCATGTTGATGGGGAATCTCACGCGAGATCCTGAAGTACGTTATACTCCCAAAGGCACGGCGGTTGCCGAAATTGGAATGGCCATCAATCGGCGATACTCAACCGACTCGGGCGATCAAAAAGAGGAGGTGACCTACGTGGATGTAGAGCTTTGGGGGCGGCAGGCAGAAATCGCAAAAGAGTACCTCACTAAGGGGCGTCCAGTCTACATCGAAGGCCGGTTAAAGCTTGATTCTTGGGAGGATAAGCAGACCGGACAAAAGCGCTCAAAGATGCGTGTCGTCGGCGAGAATATGCAGATGTTGGGCGGGCGTGACGGCAGCGGCGGTGGGCGCGAGGGGGGATTCAGTGAGGAGTCTGGAGGCGGAGGCGGCGGAGGGTTTAGAAGATCATCGCCTCCGCAGGGCAGGCCCATCCAACGTCCTCCGGTGGACCAGGACCTTGATGGCGAGCCTGACGACGTTCCATTTTAAACGCATCGTTTACCCCTCTTAAAACAACGATGAACTCCGGCGCTCAAAACCTTCGAGAGCCGGAGTTTTCCGTTTTATCGGGTCGACGCGCATTTTTGAGGGCGAATTTCCGGTCGGCCGTAGGATTCGGTATCCTCGTGAAAGGCAGGTCCCGACTTTGGGCGAACTCCTTTTTCGAGACGGGGCACCCGGAGATTTTGAAGTCGTGGGAGATTGGATTGTCGGTACTGAAACCGAGTTCAGCTGAACTCGAAAAAGGTTTACGAATCCATCGAGAGGCATTGGTTTTCGATGCCTATGGATTTGCTCCCCGTGCGGCGTTGGATGGTGATTCCATGCGACACGCCTTAGAAGCGGGTCTTTCAGAAGCGGAGATCGCAGATTTGCGAGAGGAGATGAGCATGACTCGTTGGGCAACGAATCCGCGTGAGGCGAGGGAGTTTGACGAGGCGATGCGCGTATCGGGGGTTACCTGCATTTTCCAGAATGCTGGCGAGGAGGGGAGCGACCCTCTGCGCCTACTGAAGCGTCTCGCGCGATTCACGCACGCAACGGACATCGCGGGCGCTCGCTGCTCCAAACTCACGAGCGCAGACCGAGTGGTATTGGCGAAACGTGAAGATCGCCGGGGGCTCATGTTCACCACCAACGGGGTTCCGCTCAAGCAACGGTGGGAATCGAAGCGAGATGAGGTCAGGGATATTCGCCTATTCGGTGAGCTAGGCGTCCGGATGATGCATCTGACTTACAATCGGCGGAATCCGATTGGAGACGGGGCAGGCGAGCCGGGGAATGGAGGTCTGAGCGAGTTTGGCCGATTCGTAGTGGAGGAGATGAATCGACTCGGACTGGTTGTTGACGTCGCGCATTCCGGATGGAGGACCAGCCTTGAAGCAGCGAGGGCTTCGTCTCGGCCGATCGTGGCCAGCCACACGTCCATCGGCGGGGTTTACACCCATTTTCGGGGGAAGCCGGACGAGGTCATCCGAGCGATTTGCGACACCGACGGCTACATCGGGATCTGCTGCATCCCGCGGTTCCTTGGTGGAAATGGGGATATCGCTGATTTTGCGTCGCATATCGCGTACGGGGTGAAAACGTTTGGCGCTTCGAGAATTGCGATTGGAACGGACGTAGCTCATTCATCACAGCATACGAAGGAGGAGAGCAGCAAGGTGCCGAAACGTCCTGTGGCCTCGGTGAATACCGACCGTTGGGAGCACTTGTGGCCGGAGGATAAGTTCATCCCCAGACCGCATGCTGAACGGAGCCTGGCGTGGACGAACTGGCCTCTTTTCACCGTGGCCATGGTTCAGAAAGGCATGCGGGAATCTGATATTCACGCAGTCCTCGGCGGGAATGTTCTCCGAGTGCTCCGCGCAAATCCGTTCACCCTCAGTTCCTGAAATGATGAAGGCGCTCCTCCGCTGGTTTGTTCTCGTTTCCCTAGCCCTCTCTGTCGGATCCGCCGCAGACCGTCCGAACATTGTCGTTATGCTGGTGGATGATCTCGGGATGATGGACACATCCGTTCCGTTCATCACCGATGCTGAAGGACGGCCGAAGCGGGAGCCGTTAAATGATTTCTATCGGACCCCAAATCTCGAGCGACTCGCAGCGCGGGGAGTTCGGTTCAACCAGTTTTGCGCCATGAGCGTGTGTTCGCCCACGCGTGTTTCAATCATGACTGGGCAGAACTCCGCACGTCACCGCGTCACCAACTGGATCAATCCCTCAAAGAATAATGCAGGTCCTCTCGGACCGGTAGATTGGCGATGGAGAGGACTGACGGGGAAGGACCTCACGTTAGCAGGCGTGCTTCGATCTGAGGGGTACCGGACGATTCATGTGGGGAAGGGGCACTTCGGCCCAACCGATTCCGAGGGGGCTAATCCGTTAAATCTTGGCTTTGATGTGAATGTCGGAGGCACGGCGGCAGGACAGCCGCCAAGTTACTATGGCGCCAAATCCTTTGGATCAGGGAAAGGCTCCGACAGAAAGCCGACATTGCCGGGATTGGACGCTTACCACGGACAAGAAATCTTTTTGACCGAGGCTCTCACTCGCGAGGCAAATCGATATGTGGAGGATGCCGTGAAATCAGATCGGCCATTTTTCCTTTATTTCGCTCAGTATGGCGTGCACGCGCCTTTTAATGCGGACCCTCGCTTTTCGGCTCACTACAGCGCCTCGGGAAAATCACCTGCTGCCCAGGCTTTTGCAACGCTGGTTGAAGGTGTCGACAAGTCTTTAGGGGATGTTTGGAGCAACCTTGAGCGGCTGGGAGTTGCAAAAAACACGCTCATCATTTTTCTCGGTGATAACGGGTCCGACGCGCCACTCGGTGATCCGCATTCGGTCGCCTGTGCCGCTCCGCTGAGGGGAAAGAAGGGGTCCCACTATGAGGGGGGAATGCGGGTGCCTTTTGTTGCTGCTTGGGGCGCAGACGGTGGCACTTTTGCTTCGGCGGCGCCAATCGCTCAGGGCGTGGTACAGCGCCAATTGGGAGCGGTTTACGACCTCTTTCCGACTGTTCTGGAGGTAGCTGGTGTCAGATTCCCGCAAGAACACATTGTCGACGGATCGTCTCTTCTGCCGCTTTTCAGCGGGCAACGTGACAATCGCCGGAGCGAACGATTTCTCATGCACTATCCCCACGCGCCGCACCGGAGCGACTATTTCACCTCGTTGCGAAATGGACGGTGGAAGCTCGTTTATCATTATTTCCCTTCTGCAGCCTCGAGAAACAGTCATTACGAGTTGTTCGATCTGGAGAAAGATCCTTACGAGCACGACGATCAATCGTCCGCCCATGGAGCGGTACTTCGGCAAATGGTTGAGGCGATGAAGTCTGAACTGGAGCGCCAAGGAGCGCTGCTGCCCCAAGCTTCAGAAGACGGCGGTCCTGCAGTCATCGCGGTTCCGTGACGAACTTTTGCTCAGGCTAGCCGAAATGAGATTTTGCGCATTTGGCAGGAGGCGTTTTCACACGGGAATGGCTAAAATGGAAAGCGCTGTTATTCAGCCGTTTATACTTGCATCGCGAACCCCAAAAACATGCATCCCGACTGGTCACTCAACTCTCGACCGTCCGCTCTGAGGTGCTTAAATTATGGGTTCTTCAAATCCACTCCCTTAAATGAACACACCTATTCGCGTTGCAGTGACCGGCGCCGCCGGACAGATCGGCTACTCCCTCCTTTTTAGAATCGCTTCGGGCGCGATGTTTGGCCCGCAACAGCCTGTCGAACTGAGTCTGATCGAAATCCCTGCGGCACTCGGCGCCCTCGAGGGGGTCGTTATGGAACTCGATGATTGCGCTTTTCCGTTACTCAAAAAAGTTGTGGCGACGTCAGATCTCGCAGAGGGGTTCCGAGGAGTGAACTGGGCGCTTCTCGTGGGCTCTGTTCCGAGAAAGCAGGGCATGGAGCGCAAAGATCTACTGGGGATCAATGGCAAAATCTTCATTTCCCAAGGGCAAGCGATCCAAGCAAATGCTGCCCCAGACATTCGCACTCTCGTGGTCGGGAATCCCTGTAACACCAACTGCTTGATCGCGATGAACAATGCACGAGACATCCCCTCAGACCGCTGGTTTGCGATGACAAAACTCGATGAAAATCGCGCGAAGTCCCAGCTCGCGGCGAAGGCTGGGGTTGAAGTGTCAGCGGTAACGAACCTCACAATTTGGGGTAACCATTCCGCCACCCAGTATCCAGATTTCTACAACGCGCGTATCGCCGGTCGCCCTGCAACCGAAGTGATTAAGGATCACGCCTGGTTGGAAACCGATTTCATTTCAACGGTGCAGCAGCGAGGCGCGGCAATCATCAAAGCGCGCGGAGCCTCGTCCGCCGCTTCCGCCGCCAACGCTGTCGTCGATACGGTTCGCTGCCTCACCAATCCGACTCCCGAAGGCGACTGGTTCAGCGTGGCGGTTTGCTCCCCGGGTGACTATGACGTTGCACCAGGGTTGATCTCGTCGTTCCCCATCCACACCGACGGAAAAGCTTGGGAGATTGCGAAGTGGGTTCCGATCAATGAGTTTTCCCGAAAGAAAATCGATCTGTCCGTCGAAGAGCTTTCTCAGGAGCGTGACTTGGTGAAAGAGCTCATTCCCGCCTAAAGGTAGGAGAAACGGGTCCGCAACCTCCCTCCTTGGCGAATCCGAAACCTGCGATAGCCGCCATGCCCAAGGTTTTCATCAAGACATACGGATGCCAGATGAACGAGCGTGACTCGGATCAGGTGGCAAAAGACCTCATGGACCGTGGGTATGTCATGACCGAAAAGGAGTCTGAGGCGGATGTTGTCCTTTTAAACACTTGCAGTGTGAGGGACATGGCAGAGCAGAAGGCTTTGGGGAAGATGGGGATGCTGGGGAGGCTGCGCTCGAATAAGCCTGAGATGGTGTTCGGCTTCTTAGGCTGCATGGCACAGAGCCGTGGGGAAGAACTGGTCAAGGAAATGGGACACGTTGACCTCGTTGTCGGGACCCAGAAGTTTCACCGTGTTGCGGAATACGTTGACCAACTTGTTCAGAGGAAGCGGTCTTTGAAAGAGCGCTTGATGGATGACGTGCGATTTTCCATTGTCGACACCGAAGAAGAAGAGGGCTCTCAGGGGACCATTCGGGATCATGTCTTGGAACCACGGCAGTGCACGGCGTTCGTTTCCATCATGCAGGGATGCAACATGCATTGCGCCTTTTGTATCGTGCCGAGCACGCGTGGATCGGAACGATCGAGGCCAATTGCAGAAATCGTCGCTGAGGTCGAAAAACTCGTCTCAGAGGGTATTCGCGAAGTCACGCTGTTGGGGCAAATCGTCAACTTGTACGGACGGCACGAGTTTGAACGGACGGAAGATGGCCGGAGTCCGTTTGTTCAGCTCTTGGAAGCCGTTCATGCCGTCGACGGGCTTGATCGACTTCGATTCACATCGCCGCATCCCATTGGGTTCCGATCCGATCTGGTGGATGCGTTCACGAGACTGCCTAAGCTGATGCCTCACGTTCATCTGCCGATGCAGTCAGGGTCCGACCGCATCTTGAAACTGATGCGTCGCGCCTACACAGTGGAGAAATATATTGCTCTCACAGAGAAACTAAAAGCAGCTCGGCCTGGCATCGCGCTGACGACGGATGTGATTGTCGGGTTCCCCGGCGAGACCGATGCCGAGTACCTCGAGACGCGGGCCTTGGTCGAACGCATCGGTTTCGACAATGCCTTCATTTTTCGTTACTCGCCCCGCAAGGACACCCCAGCGGCAGAGATGGAGGATCAGTTGCCCGACTCTGTCAAAGAGGAACGCAATCAGGATCTGTTGCGGGTGATTGATGCACTGGCGCGGGCAAAGGGGGAGTCGATGGTTGGATCGCGAGTGGAGGTCCTGTGTGAGGGACCGAGCAAAACGAATGAGTCTCGCCTCAGCGGCAGAAGCCCGGACAACAAGATTGTGATTTTTGAGGGCGGGGATCGCCTGATTGGGCAGATATTTCCCGTTCACATCGAGCGTTCATCGGGATTCAGCGTGTACGGCACACCGGTGATTCATGTTTAGAGTTTGATGAACTCCATTTCGAACCCACTTATGGCAAACCGTATTGATGAGCGTTTCAAGGCCTTGCGCGAAGCAGGTAAAGCTGGCTTGGTGACTTATATCGGAGCAGGTGATCCGAGCCTCCAAGCGACGGTGGACATTGCGCTGGAGTTCGACCGGATCGGAGTGGACGTTCTCGAACTCGGGCTGCCGTTTTCCGATCCATTGGCGGATGGAATCGTGAATCAACTCGCGGCTGCGCGGGCTTTGGCTTCTGGGGCGACAACCGCCGGGGTGCTCGATGCGGTTCGTCAAATCCGCAGGCAGGCTGAGATTCCGATTGTTCTCTATACCTACATGAACCCGATTTACCGGTACGGTTTCGCGAAGTTTGTGGCGGATGCAGAGGCCGCAGGGGTTGATGGTTTGTTGATCCTCGACCTTCCGCCTGATGAGGACGAGAACAACTCAGATTTGCAGGTGGACAGCCAGATGCGGCGCATCCGATTGATCGCGCCCACCACGCCGGAACTTCGGATTTCACGATTGGTAAAAAATGCGAGCGGTTTCATCTATTATGTTTCACGAGAGGGGGTAACTGGAGAACGCTCGGACATCGCGGACACAATGCCTGAACGTGTTGCAATGATCCGAGAGAGAACGCCGCTCCCGATTGCGGTGGGTTTTGGAATTTCAACGCCAGCCCAAGTCGCGCAGGTCGCGGCAAGTGCGGATGCGGTCGTGGTCGGAAGCGCAATCGTTCGACGGATCGCAGAACAAGGTTCTGAGCCTGATTTGGCGCGTCGCATCGGAGAGTTTGTGAGGCCGCTCGTGGCTGCAGCGCATCGCGAAGGGTGATTTCCAGACCTTCCGATGAAAGCCGATCCTGCAAAGAAGAAGGTCAGCGGCATTCTCGTGCCGCTTTTTGCGCTTCGGGGTTCACAAGATTTTGGGGTAGGGGATACCGCAGCATTGAGGGATCTCATCGATTGGGGTGCGGTTCACCACATCTCGCTCATCCAACTTCTTCCCATCAACGAGACGGGTTCCGACAACTCGCCGTATAACGCCATCTCTTCGGTGGCTCTCGATCCGTTAACCATCGCGCTCTCTGCGGAGGAAGTTCCAGGGCTGGTTGAATCCGATATCTCGAAGGAGCTCAGCCATTTCGGATGGCCATTCCGGAAAGGCGACCGAGTCAGTTATGAGGTGGTGAAGCCTTTCAAACGTGCGGTCCTGCGTCGTGCCTACGAACGGTTCAAGACCGAATCGCCGGTTGGAGTTTCGTTGAACGAGTTCCAGGAATGGGGGCAGCGGGAATCCGGTTGGTTGAATGCGTATGTGCGGTTCCGGTCCCTGATGGACTGGGCCCGCGGAGACGAACGATGGACTCTCTGGCCCACTGAGTTTCGGACGGTTGATCGTTTTGATGAATGGGTTGCCAAACTCCCAGAAGATGAGAAACGGAGATGGGAGGCAGAGTGGGAGTTTCTCGCATGGGTTCAGTGGATTGCGCATCGCCAGTGGGCGAGTGTTCGGGCGTACGCAGATGCGAAGGGCATATCATTGATGGGCGATATTCCGTTTGGAGTGAACTACTACAGTGCGGATGTCTTCGAATGCCCCGCTCGGTTTGACCTCGAATGGAGCGGCGGTGCGCCGCCGGAACCTGCGTTCCAAGATGATTTGTTTGTGCAGCGATGGGGGCAGAACTGGGGAATTCCTCTCTATAACGAGCCCCACCACGAGGAGGAGGATTTCGCCTGGTGGAGGCGCAGAGTGCGCAAGAATCGAGAAATTTTTCACTCGTTCCGGATGGATCACGTTTTGGGAATCTACCGGATCTACGGATTTCCGTGGCGACCGGAAATGAACGCACAGTTTGCAGGGGCCACGATGGAGGAGGTGCAGGCGGCCTGCTCTGGCCGTCTACCGAGATTTCACCCTCGTCCGGATCACACGGAGTCGGACAAGCATCTGAACCGGGTTCACGGGGAGCGGTTTCTCACAGTTCTCATGGACGAGGCTGGGGAAGGAGGTCTGGTGGGCGAAGATCTCGGAACGGTCCCAGATTACGTTCGCCCGAGCCTGCTTTCGCATGGGGTGCCGGGCTTCAGGATTCCGTACTGGGAACTCGAGTGGGATACCCGCCTGACCCCGGGCAACGCGTACGATGAGTGTGCCGTTGCGACCTACGCGACCCATGATCACGAGCCGTTACGGGTCATGTGGGAGCGGTGGATGGCGATCATCGCGCGGGGAGAGAGTGGGCTCGCGTCTGACGCGGATGCGAGAGACCGCGCGTGGTGGGAGGTTCGTCGGCTCGCGCATTGGGCGGGGTTTGATGTGCCTCGGATCACCCCCTTTGAGCATGTCCATTCATCGCTTGTCCGAGCGCTTCTCCGGTTGCCCTGTCGGACCGTTATTTTCATGGTGACGGATTTGTTTGGTACCGCTCAGCGTTTCAATGTGCCGGGAGCCGTGGCCGATTCAAACTGGAGCGCACGAATAGAAACTCCTGTTAACGAATGGGATGCAAATCGCCACCTGAAAAAGTTCCTTGCGGAGATTCATGAAGATCTCGCAAGAAGCGGCGAATAGTCTTCCTGCAGTTGAAAAGTTTAACCGACAGTAAATCTCATGGGCACCGAACTCGACATTCAGTACACGGCAAGGCTCGCACGGATGGAACTCTCTCCCAGCGAGGCTGAAACATTTCAACGCCAGCTTCAGGGGATTCTGGGTTACGTTGAAAAGTTGAAGGAGGTTGATGTGGAGGGAGTGGCTCCGATGCACCATACGTCGCCCGTTCTAAATGTCTTTCGAGCAGATGAGGAAGCCGCGGGCTTAACCCAAAAGGAGGCTCTGCAAAACGCGCCTCGGCAGGCAAACAACCTTTTCATTGTGACCAAAGTCATCGAGTGATTTTTCCATGGACCTTACTTCTCTTTCCATCAGCCAGTTACAGGACGGATATCGATCCGGCTCATTCACTCCGCTCGATTATGTGGAAGCAGTTAGCACGAGGATTCAAGCCGTTGAGACGCGAGTGAGGGGATTTCTCTCCTACGACATTGACGCGCTGCGTGAATCGGCAAGGAACGCGGATATCAGCCTTCCGTTGGGAGGAATCCCGGTGGCAATCAAAGACGTAATTAACGTGAAAGGGGCCCCCTGCCACTGCGCGTCTCGGATGTTAGAGGGGTATGTCGCACCTTATGATGCGACGGTCATCCGTAAACTGCGCGAGGCCGGTGCAATCCCGTTTGGGCGCACGAACATGGACGAATTTGCGATGGGATCCTCCACCGAGAATTCGGCGTTCCACCCGACAGGAAATCCTTGGGCGATTGATCGGACTCCCGGAGGCTCGAGTGGGGGCTCAGCGGCGGTTGTGGCGGCGCGCGAAGCGGTTGTTTCGCTCGGCTCTGATACTGGCGGTTCCATTCGACAGCCTGCCGCACTCTGTGGATGCGTCGGGCTGAAGCCAACGTATGGTCGCGTCTCGCGTTTTGGGTTGGTCGCATTCGCATCCTCGCTCGACCAGATTGGGCCGTTTTCGAGAAACGTGCGCGACAGCGCCTTGCTGCTGAATGTGATTTCCGGGAAGGACACGCGTGATTCGACAAGCATTGATCAGCCGGTTCCGGATTTCACGCACTTGCTCGGGCGGGATCTGAAGGGTGTGAAAATCGGTTTGCCAAAAGAGTACTTCGTTGAGGGCACCGATCCCAAAGTTTCGGAAGCCGTTCAGAAAGCCGTTCGTCAATGCGAATCACTGGGCGCTGAGGTGATTGAGATCTCATTGCCCCATACCGAATATGCGGTCGCAGTTTACTACATTTTGGCGACCGCGGAGGCCTCCGCCAACCTCGCGCGCTTCGATGGGGTAAGGTACGGACACCGCGCAGAGGGAAGTTCAGGGCTGCTTGATCATTACGGGAAAACTCGTGCGGAGGGATTTGGGCCGGAGGTAAAACGGCGAATCATCCTCGGCACGTACGTGCTCTCCAGCGGCTATTACGATGCATACTATCTGCGTGCTCAAAAGGTCAGGACGTTGATTCGTCAAGATTTTGAGAAGGCTTTCGAGAAGGTCGACGTGATTGTTAGTCCGACGTCACCGGAGCCGGCATTCAAGTTGGGCGAGCGATCGGACGATCCGCTCAGGATGTATTTGGCCGACATATTCACGATTGCGGCGAATCTCGCAGGTAACCCTGGAATCAGCGTTCCGTGTGGTTTTGCGGAATCGGACGGCGTCCGGCTGCCGGTAGGGCTCCAGTTTCTGGGTAAACCGTTTGGTGAAGATGAGCTTCTCCGAGTGGCGCATGCGTACGAGCAATCCGCAGGCTGGCACAACGAGGCAGCGCCCTTGGGTTAGAGGAATCACTGGGGAGACTCGGGATCAGGGTGTGTTTGCGCCCGTCACCCGAGCACTTTCAATGTATCCATGACATGCATTGTATTGCGTTGAAAATCGAGGTTGCGGAGACTCGCTTAAAGGCCGGCTCTTCGGCAACATTACCAACAAATGTCTCCCGGACCTGATTATCCAACCCTTTGGCAGCGAAAAGTCCTCTGGAGCGCCATCAGCGCGCTCGCCATCTCGGTCATCCTCTCCATCGGCGTGAGCTGGCTCTGGATTGTGTCATTCGTCCTCAAGGTCGTTCAGCCAATCCTAGTGCCATTCGCCGCGGCAGCGGTCATTGCGTACCTGATGGAACCCGTTGTGCGGTTCCTCGTAGCCCGTCGGTTCTCGCGCCGTATCGCCGTTGTTTCAGTGTTCGGGGCGCTCACGGCCGGCTTCGTGGGCATCCTTTTTTGGATTATTCCGGAAATCGCTCACCAGACCCACAATCTGGCCGAGAGAATCCCAGCCTACAAAGCTTCCGCCACCAAGCGGCTCAAAAAACTCGCAACCGAGTTCAAGGCCAAAACCAACATCCCAATCCCCGCCCTCGAAACGCTGGATTCTCCGGAGGCCAGCGAGGTCACTCCTAAAACGTCGTCCGCGTCTGTCCAGCACGCTGGCGCATCGAATGGGCATACAACGGAGGCCTCCTCCATATTAGACCTTCTGCTGACCGAAGATGGGAATCTTGATTTCAGAGCGCTCCTCCAAGGCGATTGGATGGCTAAACGTTTACCAACCGTTCTGAATAAGCTGGGGGGCATCTTGAAATCGAGCGTCGGAGGTTTCCTTGGGGTTTTTGGATTCCTGATCTCGCTGGTGATCATTCCGATTTATCTTTACTACTTTCTCATTGAAGCGCCCACCATCGCTAAGACATGGCAGGATTATCTTCCACTCAGAAATTCTGCATTCAAAGATGAGTTGGTATCCACGCTAAACGAAATCAATGGGTACCTGATAGCCTTCTTCCGCGGGCAGTTGATTGTCAGTCTCATCGATGGAGCGGCGGTGGGACTCGGACTGGTGGTAATCGGACTGGATTTTGGTCTTCTCATCGGTCTGCTGCTCGGATTTCTCGGGCTTATTCCCTACTTGGGTATGTTCATGTGTTGGGTGCCCGCTCTGGTGATTGCGCTCGTTCAGACCGGCGGCACGTGGATTCCAACCGACGAATGGTGGATTTTTCCCCTAGTGGTCACCTGCATCTTCGCGGTGGTCCAAAAGGTGGACAGCCTTTTCATCACTCCCAAAGTGGTGTCCAACTCAGTTGGTCTGCATCCCCTCACCGTCATCGTGTCGCTCTTCGCGTGGAGCCTTCTCATGGGGGGGCTTCTCGGTGCACTTCTCGCCGTGCCAATGACGGCAACGCTGAAGGTGATTCTCAAACGGTACGTGTGGGAGCGTCGGATTCTTCCGAGCGTGCATGCCGTTGAGGAGAGTGTGCTGAAGGAGATGAAAAAAGAACGCTGATTGCCATGGATCGAACCAAAATCGATGCAGTTCGGGAAAATCGACGCAGCGTTTTGGTCGCAATCGGCTTGAGCCTCGGCTTCCTTGCATTCTTAGTTGGAGGGACCTACGCGGTGTATCGGCACAAACCGCGTACCAACCAGCTGTCTGGAATGGTCGTCGAGAAGTATAAACTGGACGAAGTCGTACGAGAGGTGCAGGTCGGGCGCCGAGGCCTGCGATCGGAGGAGGTTGACTCCGGACACCGCTTTCAGGTTTGGGTCGAAAGTATGGGTAAGACGTATGAGGTGCCTGTCACCGCTCGGATGTTTGAATCGAAAGAAATCGGTGACTCCCAGTCATTCATCAAACCGCCCTCGGAGCAGAGGTAGACGAAATAGCGCCGGAGAGCTCAACGTGGCTGGTGAAAGGCATGTCACCAAAAAAATCCTCCGTAACACATTCAACGGATCACATGAAAACAACCCAGCGAGGGAGCTTTCGCTGACAAGCATTGATGATCAGTTGGATAATCGGTTTGACCAAGCTTTCGTTGAAAGTTGGTTGCGGGGGCCGGATTTGAACCGACGACCTTCAGGTTATGAGCCTGACGAGCTACCAGGCTGCTCCACCCCGCGTTCGTAGATTGGCGAGTATCACTCAGATTCTCGCATCATCAAGAAAAACTCGAAGAAATCAAACAAGCATCTCGCAACAAACAGCTCTTGAGAGGGTTAAAAATCTCCGCGGGGCAATCGGCAACCACAAGTGTTCACCTCCTGACGGTTTTTGCCGGACGGAAAGGCCGAGGCGGTTCCGGAACAGTTTTATGAAACCCAACAGAAATACAGCACTTAAAAAGCTGAGGCTGATCGTGATGCTTTTAGGATTCTTCCTTGCGTCCATTGCGCATTCCGAACGGCCCAACCTCATCGTCTTCATTGCGGATGACATCGGGTGGGACGATTACGGCTGCTACGGAAATCCCGCCGCGCGGACTCCGAATATTGACTCCCTCGCGAAAAAGGGCCGTCGCTATACCCAAGCGTTCTTGACCGCAAGCAGTTGCAGTCCAAGCCGATCCAGTATCATCACGGGGAGATACCCACACAATCTCGGTCCTGCCGCAGAACTGCATCTTTCAGTCTCCCCCAACATTCCTTGGGTCTCCTCGGCCCTCCGAGACCAAGGGTATTACACCGCATTGATCGGTAAGAATCACATGTCGGTGGACTTTTCCGCAGGCAAGCCCCCTTTCCCCAAGCGCTGGGATTTAG
>JACCED010446592.1_pt1 | contig 15590 bp, 16 predicted proteins | sample 7455021 | NCBI WGS metagenome assembly JACCED01 (sample SAMN15323456, study PRJNA562643) | freshwater metagenome | isolation source: river surface water | place: USA:Blue River Watershed | collected 2017-08-19 | reverse complement strand
TCGGTTGAAGATCTAAAACCGTTTGCCGAATCTGTTGGAATCACAGCTGAAGAATTACAAGACTTGGCGAATTCAGATCTCTACATGGACGTAATGCAGTCAGATAAGGAACTAGCCGAACAATTGAATGTGCGCGGTGTTCCATTCTTTGTTTTCAATCAGCGAGTTGCTGTGGCTGGAGCCGAGACCACCGACCTTTTCGTGCAGGCTATGCAAAGGGCAATGCACGAGGGCTAAGGCTGTCAGGGCTCATAAATACTTTGCGGGCAAGTACTTTCAAGGGGGAGTCATGAAACGCAAAATAACTTTCTACGACATTTACATGTTCGTTGTCACAATATTTGCAATATCTATCTGGAGCAGCACAGGCAACGGACTATCTGGCCTCATAGTTTTTGGCTTTTTCTGGGCAATTGGCATCCCGTTCAGAGCTGGGGCTTGGACACTAAATCGGCTCAACAGCCGGCCATGCCCGGTGTGCGGAAATCGTGTGCCAAATGGCCAAACCCAGTGCGGGTCATGCGGCACTGACTTTCGCCTTCAGTAACCTTCGCCCGTGCTTTTATCTGACCGCGACATCAAGGCTGACATTGCTGCTAGCCGAATCAAATTAGAACCATACGACGAAGCAATGGTGCAGCCAGCAAGCGTCGACATTCGCCTAGACCGCTTCTTCCGCACTTTTGAAAATCATCGCTATCAATTCATCGATCCGCGACAGAATCAAGAAGACATGACTCGCTCGGTCGAAGTAGCGCCAGACGAGGCTTTTGTTTTGCACCCAGGTGAATTTGTTTTAGGTTCAACATTTGAAGTTGTAACTTTGCCAGACGACATCGCAGCTCGAGTTGAAGGCAAGTCTTCACTTGGTCGGCTCGGTCTACTAACTCACGCAACAGCAGGTTTCGTTGACCCAGGTTTTTCAGGGCACATCACATTGGAATTGAGCAATGTTTCCAATCTTCCAGTAACGCTTTGGCCTGGAATGAAAATTGGCCAGCTTTGCTTCATCAAGATGTCGAGTCCATCTGAACATCCATACGGTTCAAGCGTTTATGGATCTCGCTACCAAAATCAGCGCGGCCCTACACCAAGCCGTTCATACCAAAACTTCCACATCACTGACGTTTCTTAATTAAGGCGTTGCACTTTCGCTTGGTGTCGGAGTCGGTTCGACAATTTCGTTGCCAATAACGTTTGCCGGAAGTTTCAATTTAAATTTATGTTTAGGAATTTCCTTTAGTGCATTAAGCATTGATTGACGCCAAATTGGACCTGGGAAAGTTGAACCAAAAACGTCCGCATAAAAACGACCATTAATTTCAATGTTCTGCATTGGGAATCTATAACCACCGCGTGGGTCTCCAACCCAAACTGTTGCAGCAAGGTCTGGGGTGTAGCCACTAAACCAAACCGCAGCAGAATCATTTGTAGTTCCAGTCTTTCCGGCTGCATCGCGACCAATTGATAGGCCAGCACCAGTGCTTCCCGGGTAGCCCGTAATCACACTTTGTAAGACTTTTGTCACTCCATCAGCTACTTCAGGCTGTAAAACTTGAGTGCATTGACTTGCGCCAATCGGAAGTGGATTTCCATCCCGATCCACAACCGACAAAATCACTCTGGGTTTGCAATACAAACCGTGGGCTGCAAAAGTTGCGTAAGCAGTCGCGACAGAAAGCGGAGTCACTTCGTTTGCACCAAGTACAAAAGACGGAACTCTTGCAAGTGATGCGCCACTTCCTGCGCGAATTCCCAGCGATTCAGCGATTTCAGCAGGTCGACAAATTCCAGTTTTCTCTTCCAGAGCTACGTAGTAATTGTTGACGGAATAGGCAGTGCCAGTAAACATGTTGTAATAACCGCCACCGTGAAAGTTCTTTGCAGTGTAAGCGGGGAACTTGTCAGTGCCTTCGCAGTTGTAGAAATTTGTGTATGTGCTTTCTTTTGGAGCTTTAATTCTTTCGTAAGCGCTAAATCCCATTTCAATCGCGGCAGCTAAAACAAACACTTTAAAAGTAGAACCGGCTTGCATGCCGATGGTTCCACCCATGCCACGGTCTGCGTTGTAGTTGTAAGTTGTTTTTCCACGACCACTGGTTCCCCATTTACGATTTTGTGCCATCGCAATCACATCACCAGTGCCTGGTCGAATCATCGAAATCGCCGCAGCTTTATTACTTTTATCTTTTGGTGGGATGTATTTGTTAACTGCTTTTTGCGCTCCAGCTTGTGCATTCATATCTAATGTGGTGGTAATGGTTAATCCACCTTTGCGAAGCAGTGCGTCTCGCTCTGCCAAAGTGGCACCAAAGGCAGGACTACTTCTGACTACTTTGAATACATAATCGCAGAAAAATGGAGCAATAGAAGATGTGCAACCATTTGCATTCGTAGTTGGATTCAAAATGTCAGACAGTGGTCGCTTTGCAGTTGCATCAGCTTGCATTTGCGTGATGTAACCAAGATCGGCCATGCGGTTTAAAACGATTTGTCTGCGATTGAAGGCGGCTTCCGGATGCTGAATGGGGTCATAGCCATATGGCTGTTGCACTAATCCCGCAAGCAGCGCACTTTCAGCAAGTGTTAAACGTGATGCGGATTTTGAGAAGTATCTTCTAGCTGCAGCTTCTACTCCGTAAGCGCCGCTGCCAAAGTAAGCAATATTTAAATAGCCTTCAAGAATCTGCTTCTTTGTCATTTGTTTTTCGATGGCTAATGCATATCTAAGTTCTTGAAGTTTTCGGGCGTAAGACCGCTCAGTTGCGGAAGCCATTTCCTGATCTGATTTTGCAGAACCTAACAAAATGTTTTTTACGTATTGTTGCGTGATAGTTGAGCCACCTTGCACACTGCCACTTGTCGCATTGCTAACCAAAGCACGCAAAGTGCCTCGCAAATCGAAACCGTGATGAGAATAAAAACGTGAATCTTCAATCGCAACTATCGCATCTTGCATAGTCTGTGAAATCTCAGAAATCGGTACTTCTACTCGGTCTTGGTAGTAGAGAGTTGCAATTTTTGTGCCATCGGCTGCCAGCACAACTGTGCGCTGCGGAAGTGGCGGCTTTGTTAAAGCAGAAGGGATTCCGTTGTAACCATTGAATGATCCGTTCGTTACAACACCAATAGTTGCGATGGCAGGCAGAAGCACGCCAGAAAGAATTACCCCCATTGCAATGCTGAGGAGGGTGATTGTGGCGATTACCTTCGCATAGACCTCTCGCATTGGTTCAGCCTAAATCTTCGCTCGGTTAATAGTAAGCCTGCCATTCACTTAGGCTTGCACCCTTAAAAGGAGCTCAATGTTTGAAGCAAAGATTTCGGAACTCGGATTGGTAATTCCAACCGTTCCAGCCCCAATTGCTGCATATGTTCCAGCAGTAAAGGCTGGAGAATTTGTTTTCACATCCGGACAATTGCCAACTGTTGATGGAAAATTATTGGCAGAAGGAATTGTCGGCAATCAGCCTGGTGACATCGATGTTGAAACTGCTAAAAAGTGTGCCGCTCAAAGTGGGTTAAATGCGCTGGCAGCTGTTAAAAGTGTGATTGGTAGCCTCGACAATGTAGTCAGAATTGTGAAAGTAACTGGCTTTATTGCTTGCCGACCAGATTTCACAAACCACTCTGCAATTGTTAATGGTGCGAGTGAACTTTTTAAAGAAATTTTTGGTGATTCCGGAGTTCATGCTCGATCTTCAGTTGGAATGTCAGCTTTGCCATTGGGTGCTCCAACTGAAATCGAATTAGTTGTGCAAGTAAGGGCATAAAGCCCCTGAGAAATTTTGGCTAGTTTGAACTAGTCTGATGCTGAGAAAGAGATTCAAGGAGAATAAATGGAAACCCCTGTGAATAGTGCGCCACTTTTTGCCGCGCTAGACGCTGAAGCTGCCGACGCACTTCGATCCTCAATGGTCGAAGTCAAAGCAAAAAAAGGCGCAATCATCTTCGCTGAGGGTGAACCGGGGGACCGTCTGTATGTAATTACTTCTGGAAAAGTAACTCTAGGCCACAAAGCCAAAGACGGACGTGAAACTTTGCTTGGAGTTCTTGGGCCAGGTGAAATGTTTGGCGAACTTAGTCTTTTTGATCCAGGAACGCGTACCGCAACCGCAGTTGCACTTACAGATGTAAAGCTATTAGGTCTGAATCGTGACGCATTGCGCCCATGGCTAACTGGACGACCTGAAGTTGCTCTAAAACTTTTACAAGCACTTGCACAGCGTCTGCGTCGAACCGAAGATGCAATGGCTGATTTAGTTTTCTCAGATGTACCTGGCCGAGTCGCAAAAGCTTTGCTTGCGCTGTCAGACAAATTTGGTGTGTTCAAAAACGGTGAGCTTTACATCGAACACGACATGACTCAAGAAGAACTTGCGCAACTGGTCGGAGCTTCTCGCGAAACTGTCAATAAGGCGTTGGCTGAGTTTGTAAATCGTGGCTGGATGAAGGTTGAGCAACGCTCAGTAACGATTATCGATCTTGAGCGCATCCAACGTCGTTCTAGTTAAATAGTTCTCTATGGCCGCAAAAAAACCGAAAGTTGATACGACTAACTCTGCGGCTATTTTGCGAATTTTGAAACGAACTTATCCGGATGCTAAATGCGAGTTGGATTTTCGAAATCCATTGGAATTAACTGTTGCCACAATTTTGTCGGCGCAATGTACAGACCGTCGCGTGAATGCTGTGACGCCTGCTCTCTTTAAGAAATATCCAAATGCAAAAGCGCTGGCGGCTGCTGATAGAAATGAGCTTGAAGAAATAATAAGAACCACAGGTTTCTTTCGAGCCAAAGCGAATTCAATTTTAGGAATGGCTGCAAAGGTTTGTGACGAATTTGGCGGTGAGATTCCGAATAATCTAGAAGACCTCGTAAAACTTCCAGGAGTTGGCCGAAAAACGGCAAATGTTGTTTTGGGAAACGCATTCGGGGTTCCTGGAATCACGGTCGATACACATTTTGGTCGGTTAGTTCGTCGATTTGGATGGACTACCCAAACAGATCCAGTAAAAGTCGAGTTTGAAATCATGGAGATTTTCAAACCGAAAGAATGGACCGACCTTTCGCATATGTTGATTTGGCATGGTCGTCGGTATTGCCATGCAAGAAAACCAGCTTGCGGAGCTTGCCCAATTGCAAAGTTATGTCCGGCGTTCGGCGAAGGTCCAACTGAAAAAGAATCTGCATTGAAACTCGTAAAGACTGAGGGCAGGGCATGAGTTCGCTAATTGCACATATCGTTAGTAAATCGAAAGAACTTGCCGCTTCGGACTTGAGTCATTTCCAAGCGCCGAAAGATAAAGAATTGCGAAAAAGTGCAATTCTTTTGCTGTTCGGTCATGCTACAGATGGACTAGATCTGACTTTCATTCAACGATCTTCCACTCTCAGACATCATCCCGGTCAAATCGCATTCCCAGGTGGAATGGTGGATGCAACAGATGAAAATGAAATTGCAACCGCATTGCGTGAAGCGCAGGAAGAAATTGCTTTACAAACTGAGTCGATTGAAGTGCTTTGCACTTTGCCTAATTTGTTCGTCCCAGTTAGTCAGTTTGAAGTGACTCCAGTATTAGCTTATTGGCACACTCCACATCATGTTTTTCCAAATGACTTGAGCGAAGTTGAACGAGTCGAAAGAATTCCAATTTCGGAATTAGCTGACCCATTGAACAGAGTCAACGTTCGACACAGTTCAGGCTTTGTTGGGCCAGCATTCAATGTTAGAGATTTTGTGATTTGGGGATTCACTGGCGGCCTGCTCGACCGATTGCTTTCTGTTTATGAATTTGAACAAGATTGGGATAAGTCAAAAGTTGTAGAGCTAGATCCCCGTTATTCGTGACTTAGTTCAGTCCATCCGGGAATTGTTTTAATCCAGGCAAAAATAATGTTTGCGAATTCTTCAGGATTTTCTTCATGTGGAAAATGTCCAACGTTTGGCATCAAGTAATAATCGTATGGGCCCTGAATGTATTCGTTGTCTCGCTCAGCTGTCGCAGGTGTAATTGCACCATCCAGCTCTCCATGGATTTGTAGAACTGGAGCAGTAATGGGATTTTCCATTTTTGATTGATAAACCCGACCATCTCGACGTGGAATCGAACGCAATGCCCATCGGTGGTATTCCAATGCGCAGTGCGCACTGGCTTGACCTAGTAGTGCCGCGCGATAAACCGCTGCCGTTTCTGCATCCGGCCAATCTGAGCCCGACCATGCCCGCAAAATTCTTTCAACCTCAATACCTTCATCTTTTGTGAGTTTGTATTCTGGGTAGAAAGGAATTTGAAACGCGTAAATGTATGAAAGAGCTTTTCGTTGAACAGTGTCTTTCAGAATCTGTCGACGAAATCGTTTTGGATGCGGCATTGATACAGAAACAAGTCCGGCTACAACTTCTGGATGCATAGCTGCAACCGCCCACGCACTGATGGCACCCCAGTCATGTCCAACCAAAATTGCTTTGGTTTCACCAAGCGCAAAAATTAGTCCACGAATATCTGCAGCGATTGTCATTGGGTCATATCCATGCGGGGTGTGATCGCTGCCACCATATCCGCGTAAGTCCATTGCAACTACGCGAAAACCATTTTCACTGAATTGTGGAATTAATTTGCGCCAAGTCCACCAAAACATTGGAAAACCATGCAGAAGAATTACAAGTGGACCTTCGCCAGCTTCGACAATATGGAAACGTGCAGTGTTAGCCGCAATGTCGTGATGCTCCCAAGGGCCGACTGCGCGGATTACTGCGTCAGTTGCGGGAACTCTCAAGAATTTGAATCCAAATCGGTTCGAGTGATCGCGGCGGTGATTTCGTTTACAGATTTTTCAAAGCTGTCAGTCGCCTTGGTCGGAGCTTTTACTTTCTTCGCATTTGATTTTGCGAGCAAGAGCAAAATAACGCCAATCAGCATAAATAGACCGGCATCAATCACAAATGCAAGCCAAGTTGGAATTCCAAATTCAGCGAGGCCATAGGCGATTGCAATTATGAACAACAAACCTGAAACTAGGAAAAACATCAATGCAGTGATTAAGAAGATTGATGAGCGCAGGGCACGGCGACCAGATTCTTTAAGTTCTGCAACAGCTAAATCAATTTGATTGCGAATCAAAGTTTGAATATCAGCAATTGATTGGGCGACGAGTTCACCAAAGCGTTTTGGAGTTACTTCGGTTTGATCATCAATTGGGCTAGTCATGATGCCTCCTACAAGGCAAGGTTAGTCCGATTTGGATTTTGCCTAATCTTCACTCTTGCCGGCCGACAATCCCTGTGAAATCAGGTTCATAACTGTCGGATCTGCCAAAGTGGTTGCGTCGCCCATAGAGCGGTTTTCTGCTACATCTCGGAGCAAACGGCGCATGATTTTGCCGGAACGTGTTTTTGGCAGTTCTGGAACAACCATGATTTGGCGTGGTTTTGCAATCGGTCCAATTTCTTTTGCAACGTGATCGCGAAGTTGTTTAACTAGACCTTCACCATCTTCAACACCACCGCGCAAAATCACGAATGCGACGATTCCTTGACCTGTTGTTGAGTCGCTTGCACCAACGACAGCTGCTTCTGCAACTGCTGGATGTGAAACCAATGCGGATTCGACTTCGGTAGTAGAAATTCGATGACCAGATACATTCATCACATCGTCTACGCGACCAAGCAACCAGATTGCGCCATCTTCATCCCACTTAGCGCCATCTCCAGCAAAATAATTTCCAGTAAAGCGCGACCAATAGGTTTCCTTAAATCTTTCCTCGTCACCCCAGATACCGCGCAACATTGCTGGCCATGGTTCGGTAAGAACTAAATAACCACCTTGACCGTTTCCAACTGCCGCTGCATTGTCATCAAAAATTTCAGCACCAATTCCTGGAAGCGGACGCATTGCAGAACCAGGCTTACATGCGGTCACACCTGGAAGTGGTGAAATCATGATGGCCCCAGTTTCGGTTTGCCACCAGGTATCGACGATTGGGCAGTTGTTTCCACCAATCACTTCGCGGTACCACATCCAAGCTTCTGGATTAATTGGTTCACCAACCGAACCAAGTACTCGCAATGATTTCAAATTGTGTTTTTCAGGAAATTCATTTCCCCACTTCATGAAAGTGCGAATTGCAGTTGGTGCGGTGTAAAAGATCGAAACTCCGTACTTTTCAATGATTTCCCAGAAGCGACCCTTGTGAGGTGTATCTGGCGTTCCTTCATAAATAACTTGAGTTGCACCGTTAGCCAGTGGTCCGTAAACAATGTAAGAGTGTCCAGTCACCCAACCAATATCAGCTGTGCACCAGTACACATCTTTTTCAGGCTTGAGATCGAAAACATTGAAATGTGTAAATGCCGCTTGGGTTAAATAGCCACCGCTAGTGTGCAAAATACCTTTTGGCTTTCCAGTTGTTCCAGATGTGTAAAGAATAAAAAGTGGCTGTTCAGAATCAAATGCTTCTGGTTTGTGTGAATTTGATTGGTTATCCACTAAGTCATGCCACCAAATATCTTTTTCACCCCAAGCGACTTCACCGCCAGTTCGCTTTACAACTAAAACTTTTTCGACACTTGGAGTTTGAGCAACTGCTTCATCGACTGCAGGCTTGAGTGGCATTGCGCTTCCGCGCCGATTTTGTCCATCTGCGGTGATGACAAGTTTTGCTTGCGCATCATCAATTCGAGATCGCAATGCTTCAGCAGAGAAGCCACCGAAGACCACAGAATGAATTGCTCCAACTCGTGCACAGGCCAACATCGCAACTACTGCTTCAGGAATCATCGGCATGTAGATTGCAACGCGATCGCCCTTTCCAACATTCAAAGAAGTAAGGGCATTTGCAGCCTTATTTACGCGGTCCTGCAAGTCTGCATAAGTAATAGTTTGAGTGTCGCCAGGCTCACCTTCAAAATGAAGCGCGACTCTTGCGCCAAGTCCATTTTCAACATGACGATCAACGCAGTTATAAGCAACATTGAGTTTGCCGCCAACAAACCATTTGGCGAACGGCGCATTTGACCAATCGAGTGTCTGACTCCAGCGGGTGTCCCAAGTGAGGCGATCAGCTTGCTTATCCCAAAAGGCCAAGCGATCGGCCTTTGCCTCGGCGTACATTTCAACCTTCGCATTGGCGTTCTTGGCCAATTCGGCAGGTGGCTCAAAGGTACGATTTTCTTGAAGCAGATTTGAAAGGGTTTCTTCGCTCACGAGACTTCCTTGTCTTGGGTAAATTTTCCGCCCGAAGAATAAGGGTGAAGAGCAGGTAACTTCTAGAGTATTTGGTCAGTTATATGAGTTTTTGTCGAACAGTTTTAGCACAGCGGCGAGCCACTGGAATGTTTTTTCCGCCAACTCTTAGGGAGTAGGTGCTGCAATCATTCAAAATCGCATCCACGTGACCGAGATTCACAAGCCATTGTCTATGAACTCTTTCAAAGCCTGCCGGCGCCAGGCCTTGTTCCAATCTAGACAATGATTGCTTAGACAAAAATTCACCACGAGCTGTGGTTGCAATCGAAAAATCTCCATGTGCCTGGATATAGAAAACCTCGTTGCTTTGAATGAAATATGAATTGCCGTTTTCTTCAACTTTGATTCGAATATTTTCATAATTATTAGATGGGGCAAAGTGCTGCTGAAGCCGCATCATGGAGCGTTGAATGTTGTCAGGTGTAATTGGTTTGAGGATGTAGTCAATTGCGCCAAACTCAAAAGCTTTTATTGCATCTGCAGGTGTACGTGAGAGTGCTACAAACTTAGTGTGTTCGGCATATGGAGCAAGAAGTTGATTCACTTGCTCGACTGTGTGATGAACCAAACAAACAAATACTGCATCTACTTTTTCTTGTTTTAATGCCGCTGATGCTTGTTCGGCATCTGAAATTGGAATGACTTGACCTACGCGAGAATCCTGATCCAAAAGATAGGACAACTCAGCGAGAGCTGATTTTTCTGAATCCAATGCTAGGCAACGCAAACTCATAGTGCAGCTCGCTTAGCTTTTCGACGTTTGATTACCCATGTCATCAAGATTGCAAATACTCCAATTGCTAGTAGTGCTTTTTGTTGTTCTGGATGGTCAATGATTGGTTTCTTAAGAGCGGCCGGTTTTTCAAAACGCAAAATAGGCCAACTGCGATCCATTGAAATTTCTTTTAGAGCGCTATCTGGGTTTACTGCATTCGGATGTCCAACTACTTCGAGCATTGGCAAGTCCGTAATTGAGTCGCTGTATGCGTAACTAGCAGTTAGGTCGTATCCACGATCTTGTGCGAAATCTTTAATTGCAGTCGCTTTGTTTTCACCGTAGGCATAAAAACCAATTTGGCCAGTGTATTTGCCACTAAAAACTTCAAGTTCAGTAGCGATAGTGAAATCAGCACCGAGTAGCTCGGCTACTGGCTTAACAATTTCGGAACCAGATGCCGAAACAATTACAACTGTATGACCTTGCGCCTTGTGGCTTTCAATTAAATCAATCGCTTCGGCATGAACGGTTGGAGTAATTTGTTGTGAAAGTGTTTCTTTCACAATTCCATTCAATGTTTCTACTTCCCAGCCAGCGACGAGAGTTGAAAGATATTGCCTCATTCGCTCGGTTTGATCATGGTCAGCACCTGCGATTGTAAAGATGAATTGGTGATACGCACTCTGTACAACATCTGCGCGCTTAATTAAACCCTGCTCGTAAAGCGGTTTGGTGAAGGCTAGCGTTGATGATGTGCCAAGAATGGTCTTGTCTAAATCAAAAAACGCTGCAATTGCCACGAGGCAAGATTAGAAGTGAATTCCAATTTGCGCTGAGTATCAAAGCTTCTTATTAACTTCTGTAACTCTTGGACTTTTTTAAAACATACACCGAGGTGGTGAACTAGAAACTTGACTCTTTGCGGGTAAAACGAACATCTGGTTCGTTCTCTTCATTCCTAGCGCCGTCAGTCAACTCAACTTCAACAAATCCGTGCTGCAGATAGAAGTTTCGAGCACGGGTGTTCTTTTGAAATACCCAGAACTGCTCAATGTCAGAGCCAAAGCACTCCAGTAGCACCGAACCGATTCCTTTGCCTTGGAATTCGGGGGAGATGTAAAGATGGTTGAGCCAGCCGTCTCTTGTGCACCCAAAGCCCACAATCTGCCCATCCACCAGTGCCACTCGACAGTCTGATGAGCCGATCTCAGAGGTAAAGAAGGCCAAGTCCTGCTCAGGGGTGTGAAGGTCGGGCAGATAAGGCATGGCCTGCTCTCGCGCCACCCTGGCAATTTGAGCAATAACAGCCGCATCCGAGGTGATGGCAGTGAGAATTTCCATGCCTCGAAGCCTAAGTGTGAAGATATTCATTTTTGGGACATAACAGATGTGAGCCGACTTGGCTCACATAGAGTGATGCTCGAAATGACAGATTCAGGATTTCGTCGTACCCTGCGCCCATAACCCATCTATTTTGGAGGAAAACATGGCCCGTGCAGTCGGTATCGACCTAGGAACCACAAACTCAGTGGTTTGTGTACTTGAAGGTGGCGAACCAACAGTTATCGCCAACGCTGAAGGTGCTCGAACCACCCCATCAATCGTTGCTTTCGCTAAAAACGGCGAAGTCTTGGTTGGTGAAGTCGCAAAGCGACAAGCAGTAACAAACACTGATCGCACCATTCGTTCAGTAAAACGTCACATGGGAACAAACTGGAACATTGATATTGATGGCAAGAAATATCGCGCCCAAGAAATCAGTGCTCGTACTTTGATGAAACTAAAGCGCGATGCTGAGGCTTACTTGGGTGAAACCATCACTGACGCAGTAATCACAGTTCCGGCTTACTTTGATGACGCACAACGTCAGGCAACAAAAGAAGCTGGCGAAATTGCTGGTCTAAATGTTTTGCGCATCATCAACGAACCAACCGCTGCAGCACTTGCATACGGTTTGGATAAAGCTAACAACGAACAAACCATTTTGGTCTTTGACCTTGGTGGTGGAACATTTGACGTTTCTCTTCTAGACATCGGCGAAGGTGTTGTAGAAGTTAAAGCAACAAATGGTGACAACAATCTTGGTGGCGATGACTGGGATGACAAGATCATCAATCACCTGGTGTCACAATTCAAGAATGCAAACAATGTTGATTTGTCTAAAGACAAAATGGCAATGCAGCGTTTGAAGGAAGCAGCCGAAAAAGCAAAGATTGAACTTTCACAATCAATGCAAACCACAATCAATCTTCCTTACATCACCGCATCGGATGCCGGTCCACTTCACTTGGACGAAAATTTGACTCGCGCCCAGTTTGAGCAATTAACTGCAGATCTTGTAGATCGTGCCCGCAAGCCATTCGAACAAGTTATCAAAGACGCTGGAATTTCAGTAGACAAAATTGATCACATCGTCATGGTCGGTGGCTCAACTCGTATGCCGATGATTGTTGAACTTGTTAAGAAATTAACTGGTGGTCGCGAACCTAACAAGGGCGTAAACCCAGACGAAGTTGTGGCAGTAGGTGCAGCACTTCAGGCTGGTGTTCTAAAAGGTGAAGTTAAAGATGTTTTGTTGCTAGACGTAACACCGTTGACACTTGGTATCGAAACCAAGGGTGGCATCATGGCGAAAATCATTGAACGCAACACCACAATTCCAACCAAGCGTTCACAGATCTTTACAACTGCAGATGACAACCAACCATCTGTAAGTATTCAGGTTTACCAAGGTGAACGTGAAATGACTCAGTACAACAAGAAGCTCGGAACTTTCGAACTTGTTGGACTTCCACCAGCCCCACGCGGTGTTCCACAAATTGAAGTTACTTTCGACATTGATGCCAACGGCATCGTGCATGTAAGTGCCAAAGATTTGGGAACTGGAACAGTTCAGTCAATCACCATCACTGGCGGATCAGGTCTTTCGAAAGAAGAAATTGATCGCATGATGAAGGATGCCGAATCACACGCAGCTGAAGATGCTCAACGAAAAGAAGAAGCAGAAGCCCGCAACCTTGCTGAAAGCTTGGTTTACCAAACCGAGAAATTCGTCAAGGAAAATGAAGACAAGATTTCAGCCGAACAAAAGACTGACCTTGAAAGTGCAGTAGCTGATTTGAAGTCTGCTCTTGCTGGAACTGATGTTGAAGCAATCAAGTCTGCTAGCGAACGCGTTGCAAATCTTTCACAACAAGTTGGTGCCGCAATGTATGCAAACTCATCTGCCGAGCCTCAAGAGAATTCATCAGAAGATGAAGACATTGTTGAAGGTGAAGTAATCGACGAGGACAAATAATGTCTGACTCACAAAACGAAAACGGTATGGCTGGCTTCGAGGAAAACCTCGAAGCGGCCAACGCCGTAGAAGATGCAGTTGAGAAAGAAGTTGCAGATAAATTAGCCGAACTGACCGGTGACATCCAAAGATTGCAAGCTGAATATGCAAACTACCGAAAGCGTGTAGAACGAGATCGTTCTTTAGCTCGCGAAACAGCGATTGCAGATGTTTTGAATGCATTCTTACCAGTGCTAGATGATTTCGCCCGCGCGAATGAACACGGCGAATTAACTGGAGCCTTCAAAAGTGTCAGCGATTCTGTTGATGGCATTATGAAAAAGTATGGTCTCGAAACTTTCGGCTCAGTTGGCGAAGACTTCGATCCAGAAATTCATGAGGCAGTCACTCATCAAACCTCCGATGACAATGGTGATGTTGTGACAGTCGTAACTGCTGTTTATCAAGCTGGTTTCCGTTTTTCAGGACGAGTTTTGCGACCTGCACGCGTTGCGGTGGAAGACATAGTTCGACCTGTTTAATTTCCAAAACGATTTCTATTTGCGAAAGGGGTGAATATGAATCCAGACTGGGCAGAAAAAGATTTCTATAAAGTTTTAGGTGTGAGCAAAACTGCATCACAAGATGAAATCAAGAAAACTTATCGCAAGCTTGCGAAGGAATTTCACCCTGATGCAAATCCAGACAACGCCAAAGCCGAAAGTCGCTTTAAAGAAGTTTCTGAAGCGTACGATGTAATTGGAAATGACTCTTCGCGAAAAGAGTATGACGAATTTCGCGATGCAGTAGCAAGCGGAGCATTCCGAGGTGCTGGTCCAAGTGGTGGCGGCCAATACCAAAGCGCCAACTTCAATTTTGAAGACATCTTCGGCGACATGGGTGGAATGTTTGGCGGTGGTGGTCGAAACCGTGCACGCCGTGGAAATGATTTAGAAACACGCGTAACAATTTCTTTTGCTGATGCATTACAAGGTGTAACAACGCCACTTCGAATCACCGGAGATGTGGTTTGTTCAAGTTGTAAAGGTTCGCGTGCAGAAGCTGGATCGAAAGTGTCCACTTGCAGTACCTGTCGCGGAAGTGGACAGGTTGCTCGCAATGTTGGCGGCTTTGGAATTCCGCAAGCGTGCAGTGCTTGCCAAGGAACTGGCCAAAGGATTGAAAAACCATGCCGGTCATGCCACGCAACTGGAATTGTCCGAGACACGAAAACAGTTCAAATCAAAATTCCACGTGGTGTTAAGGATGGAGCTGCAATTCGTTTGTCGGGTCGCGGAGCAGCTGGACCAAACGGTGGGCCTGCTGGTGATTTAATTGTTCGGATTTCGGTAACGAATCATCCAGTCTTTGGGCGAAAAGATGACAACCTAACTGTCACAGTTCCGATCACTTTCACCGAAGCAACTTTTGGCGCACAGATATCGGTGCCAGTAGTAACTGGTGGAAATGTGACTTTGAAAATTCCTGCAGGCACAACTTCAGGAAAAATTTTTCGAATCAAAGGTCGAGGCGTAACAAATAGCAAAGGTAAACAAGGCGACTTACTTGTAACCGTTGAACTTGCAATTCCGACCAAACTTTCAAAGCAAGCAAAAGCTGCGTTAGAAAACTTTGCAAAAGAAACTGAACAAGACGATCCGCGTGAAGAGTTGCTTGCAAAAGCTGCAAGCGCGCCCCGAATAAACCCGGATGGTGAGTGATGGCTGGTAGAGAATTTGGTTTTCCAGACATCGATGTTGATGCTGCGGTTTATGGGATTACCGTGGCATCACAGATTGCGAATCTACATCCACAAACTCTTCGTCAATACGATCGTTTGGGTTTAGTTAGTCCAGGTAGAACAGATGGAAGAACACGGCTTTATTCCCTTCGCGACATTGCACGATTGAAAGAAATTTCACAATTAACCGCCGATGGGGTGAACCTCGCTGGCATTCAAAGAATTATGCAACTTGAAGAAGAAAATCTGCGACTTCGGCAAAGACTTGATGAGGTAACTCGCCAAGTTTCCTCAACAGCGGTAGTAGTTTGGCGACCTCAACGAAAGCGAAACTAATGACTTCAAAGTGGGCACTAGTAACTGGAGCAACCGCTGGTATCGGATTTGAGTTTGCCAAACTCCTTGCAAGTGAAAAGCACAATCTGGTTTTAGTAGCTCGTGACGAATCCCGACTTAAAAATGTTGCGAAGGAACTCAAGTCACAATACGGAATTAAGTGTGAAGTCTTGGTTGCTGATCTTTCTAAGAAGAAATCATTAGAGGAAGTGGCTGCGCGAATCAGTCAGCCAGAAAAGCGCATCGAAGTTTTAATCAACAACGCAGGC
>JACCED011755054.1_pt1 | contig 15613 bp, 16 predicted proteins | sample 7455021 | NCBI WGS metagenome assembly JACCED01 (sample SAMN15323456, study PRJNA562643) | freshwater metagenome | isolation source: river surface water | place: USA:Blue River Watershed | collected 2017-08-19 | reverse complement strand
CGCCAACTTCTTTATGGTGATACAGATGGAAGGATCCAAGAAAATAAGAAAGGATTCGGGTTTTAAAGTGCGTGTGATAAACCCAGCGGTGAATGCCATATTCCAAGAAAGTCCAGTAAATAACCCCGATGATGAAAGTGAAGACCATTGTCCCAGATGAAACGTCTGAGACGGCCATCGATTTGATACTTAAATACCAAAGTGGAAGAACGAACAAAAAGAGATGTCCTGGATTCTTTGAAGCGAAATACTTCACAAGTTCCGGACGGTCTTGAATCATAAATTGGCTTCGTTTCATAGTAGCTAAATACTACAAGAGGATGAGACTTTGCAGTCTAAGGTGTGTAATAATTTCTCATCTCCGTTGAACCGTTTACATTCAGGACTTACAATCCATTCATGCTAAGTGAAGTATCGTTATTTATGGCCTTTATGGCGGTCTTTTTGGCCTTAAACTACCTAGTCTTCGCTTTCGGAGGCCATTGGTTCTTTTACCATTATTTAGGGCCTAAAATTCCTCACCGCCGGATTCTTGAAAATGAGGCCTCTCATGCTCAAATAGCAAATGAAAAGCGCCGATCAATTCATACACAAATGATGTTTATGGGGTTGTCCTTAGTCATTTATGGACTTTATCGAGGGGGCTTCACCCAGATCTACACTAAGCTAGATGAGAGAGGTTATCTTTATTTTGCTCTCTCGGTTCTTATTATGCATCAACTCCACGATGCCTACTTTTACTGGACTCATCGACTTATGCATCAATGGAAGCCGCTACAAAGGTATCACTTCGTTCATCATGAGTCGGCGCCACCTACTCCGTATTCCTCACTCTCTTTTCACCCTGTTGAAGCTTTCATACAAGGTTTGTATTGGGTTATTATTTCTTTAACACTTCCAATCCACGTCTATTGGCTTTTTGCTTTTTACTCATTTATGTTTTACATCAATATGTGGGGTCACACTTCCTATGAATTTTGGCATAAGGACTTACTCACCCACAAGGTATTGAAGCACCTGAATACCCCTACTCATCACAATATTCATCACAAGTACCATAAGGCAAACTTCAGTATTTATTATAACTTCTGGGATAATATCTGCGGAACAAATCACCCCGAATATGAAAACCATTACCGTACCGTGAAAGCTAAAACTGAACTTAATAAAACGTCGCGACTCATGAAGATGATGAAACTATGATTAAAAAAAATGTTGAATTACTTCCACCTCGAAAATTGTCAGCGTGGAGAAAAATCTCCATCGGTTCTTGGCGTCCAAACGGAGACTCTCAGGTTTATGCAGAATTAAGAATTTCAGCGGAACCAGCACTTAAGAGGATTACCGAGCTCAATAAGAATACCGACTCTAAAATAACCATGACTCATTTCATGGGAAAAGTGATGGCCCAAGTCCTAGCAGAAGTTCCAGACTTAAATGCGATCATCCGTTTTGGGAACATCTATCCAAGAAAAAACGTCGATATCTTTTTCCATGTCGTCTATGAAGAAACGGAACTATCGGGGCACGTTGTTCGTAATGTAGACAAAAGATCGTTTTCTGAAATTTCTAAAGAACTTACCGGAACAGCCATGACGATAAAAAAAGGTGAGGACATCAATTTCAAAAAAATCAAAAACTCCTGGAATTACATTCCGGGAATCCTTGCACGTTATGCTCTCGATTTCATCGGGTTTGTGAGTTACAGCTTAAATCTTAATGTCAAAGCATTTGGTGTTCCCAAGGATTGCTTTGGTAGCATGATGATTACAAATATTGGAAGTCTTGGGTTTACTCAGGCTTTTGTTCCACTCTCACCCTATTCTCGCATTCCACTCATTCTTGCTTTAGGGAAAACTGAAAAACGTCCCGTCGTAAAACCAGATGGGAGTGTCGGTGCCGAAGAACAAGTAAGCTTGTGCTTTACCTTTGACCATCGGATAATGGATGGGGCCCGTGGGGCGAAGATGGCAAAACTCATAAAAAAATATATGGAAAATCCCGAGCTTCTCGGGTCCTAACTTATGGCACTCAAAATTTCCGATTATGTTAAAGTCATTCCACGTGGACTCTGGGTGCCACAAGAAAGAAAATCATTAATCACTCTTTTCCGCTGCATGACTCTAGTCGTTCTCTCCCAATTTCTTCTCTGGTACATGCCAGAAATTTCTTTGGAAAATGCTCTTTGGACAGTTCCGATCTATTTGACCTTATGTCTCTTTGGTGGGCTTTCACTTGTGGGTTTATTCGTCCTCGTCCATGACTGCGGACATTATTCATTTTCTAAAAATAAAATGCTTAATGACCTTGTTGGTTTTTTCTCATTTACCTTGTTACTTAATAGTTTTTACGGCTGGAGGAAGGCGCATGATTTCCACCACCGAAATAATCAAGTCCGCCGAATTGACCCTGATTGGCCCGAACTTCTTTCAACGAAAGAGGAGCTAGGAATCATTCCTTGGTACGAGCGAGTCGCGATTCGCCTTGGCCCAGGAAGTCCGGTGGGTCTTTTCATTGGTTTCTGGGTAGGAATGCTTAAGAGATTGTTTTTTAGTTTCCTAATTCCTCAGATGAAACTTTCAAAAAAAGAAACACTCGTTCTTTATTTTCAAAATATTCTGAGCGCCGTTTTTTCAACTCTCTTTCTTTATTTGTACATTAACCTCCTAGGCATTGATAAATTTGTCTTCGTTTATATTGGACCTGTCATTATTGCAACAACGACTGGCGCCTTTCTCACTTTTATTCAGCACTCGCATCCTGGTAACTATGTTTTTGATCGTGGAAGTATTGATGTCGTTTTGTCTCAAGTTCACAGCACTGTGAATGTTCGCTTCCCAAGACTTCTTGAATACCTCTGGCTTGATATTAATATACATCTTCCTCATCACGTTCTACCGGGCATCCCTTGGTATCACCTTCGATCGGCAAACGACTCTCTGAAGGCTTCGTTTTCAAGTGACGTGAAAGAAGTCGATTTTTCTTTCTCACTTCTAAAAAGATGCTGGAGGGCAACTGAGCTTAAAGAGCTTTCTTCAGGAGTCTACCTTCTCACGGAGCGTAGTTGAGATTTTTGAAAGTAAGCTATCCAGAAAATCTTATCGACTTAAAGAGAGAGAACCACTTGTTACAACATAAGTTTTCGATCCACTATTAAATACTGAGCTGGCGTCAATATCAGGGAGACCTTGAGCTGTTGTTAAATTGTTATAGCTCTCTCCACCATCAGTTGAAATTGAAAGCCCACCAAGTGTGGCAGCATAAATTGTTGAACCACTAACATAAACTCCCTTGACTCGATTGTTTCCTAATCCATGAGCGGTAGTACGATTAGTAAAAGTCTCTCCACCATCAGTTGAAATTGAAAGTCCACCTGCCGTAGCGGCGTAAACCGTTGTACCAACGGCGAATACCCCTTCGACTAAATAGTTACCAAGTCCATGAGTTGAGGTTTTATTGGTAAAGGTTTCTCCTCCGTCATTTGAAATTGAAAGTCCACTAGATGTCGCGACGTAGACCTTTGAACCGATAGCAACCACTCCCTCGATGAAATTGCTACCAAGTCCATGCGCTGTGGTTCGATGACTAAAGGTTGCCCCTCCGTCATTTGAAATCGAAAGTCCACTATAAGAGGTGGCGTAGACGTTTTCTCCCTCAGCAAATACTTTATAAATCGCCACACTCCCGAGCCCATCAGCTGTTGATCGATTGGTAAATGTCTCTCCTCCATCAGTTGAAATCGAAAGTCCACCTACCGTAGCTGCATACAGAATTCCATTATTGACGTAGACTCCATAAACCCGTGAGTCTCCAAGTCCGTGAGCAGTCGTGCGATTTGAATACGTGAACCCTCCATCTTGAGAAATCGAAAGTCCGTGGTGAGTGGCCGCATAAATTCGGTCTCCATCAGCATAGACTCCATGGACATTGGTAGAAAGTCTATTGTGAGCGGTCGTTCGATTAGAAAAAGTGATCCCTCCGTCATGAGAAATTGAAAATCCTTCAGAAGTGGCGGCATAAACCGTAGATTCAACTACAAACGCTGCATATATTTCAGAACTTCCTAATCCATGAGCAGTCGTACGGTTGGTAAAAGTCTCTCCTCCATCATTAGAAATCGAAAGTCCACCATTTGTAGCCGCATAGATTGTTGTTCCACTCAAAAAAACATCATGGACATGATTATTTCCTAATCCATGAGCAGTGGTTCGGTTAGTAAAAGTCTCTCCTCCGTCAGTGGAAACCCAAAGACCAGTTTCAACGTAGTAATTAAAATCATCCACAACGGAAACGTATAAGTGATCTCCCTCCGAGAAAACTGATGAGATAGAGGAAAAATCACCAAACTCTGGAACGAGTGAAAAACTTATTCCTTGGTCAGAAGAAACCCAAAGACCTGAATCAGTTCCCACATAGACTTTATCTCCATTGGAATATACTGAATTGATTTCGTTTCCCTCAAGATCCTGGACGGAGGAAAAACTGATCCCTCCATCAGAAGAAATCGAAAGACCCCCTATCGTAGCGACAAACAATTTAGCATTATCAAGGAAGATCCCTGTCACATGGTTATAAATTAACCCATCTGCAGTAGTCCGGTTCGTAAAAGTTTCTCCTCCATCCGTTGAAATCGAAAGTCCACCCGAAGTAGATGCGTAAATGATTCCATTGTGAACAAAAACCTTTGAGACATGATTATGACCTAGACCCTGAGCAGTTGTCTGGGTGACAAAAGTAGCTCCGCCATCAGTTGAAATCGAAAGACCATGAGAAGTCGCAACAAAGAGGTTTTCCCCATCTACAAATACGTCCAAAACGTAGTTACTCCCAAGAGTTGAATAGCAAGAATTATTCACAGGAGCAGTTACAAATGGCGTACTACCTATCCAGCTACAAAGAGTTGAAGCAACAGAGGCTGCTTCAATCTTATTGGAACTCTTATTTTGTCCGCATGACATAAAGGAAAAAATGATGACGAGGGTAAGAAGATTTTTAAACTTATTCATAGATGAAGTATTGATCCATTTAAATTCATCGAGAGAGTTTTATAAGATAACCATAAGAAAAGCGACTAGTTATTGGTATAATTTCAAGACATTAGGGCCGAAAGATGCCAACAATTGTGGTCACTTTTTAAATTACTAACGTCACTCAAAAATTCGTTCTTGTTGAAAAACGAGACTCATACAGATTATTTTGACCACTTTGGGTTAGTAAGCAAATGACAAATAGAATCTAAACATTTGGGATTAGAATTGTCCGAATTAATAATATCTCTAATATGTGCTCTTCCCCTAATCAAAAGTTGTATAGAAAATAGACGATCGCTTTAAAATCGGAAAAGAGTACAACTTCCCTCGCATTGTTCCCTAAAACCTATATTATCCAATTTATGAAAAACCTATTTATTCTTACTTACTTATTTATTACGACTCAAACTTTTGCTACCTCTGATAAAGGAGTGAGAGAGGCCACGATAAGGGCGGGCAAATCTTTTGATATGAGCACCTTAGACCAGGTTGGAACTACAATCAAAAATAAAAAGACAGGTGAAATTTTACGAAATCACTGCTTAAAAAGATTACAAAATGGTGAATGCAAAGAAATCATTCATACGCTTAGTTTAGAAAATAAGGATCTTATTCTTTATGATAGAAGAGATAAGGTTATTAATCAGGATGCATCTTTTATAAAATACCGTTTAGAAATGACTTTATATCAATCATTAGAAAACTTTACAGACTTTGACCCAATATATCGAAGAGATCCAGGTGATTTTACGGGATATCTCGGAATGAACTGCATTTACGAAAAAGAAACCTGTAAGCTTCTCGTTTTACTCCCGTTATCCATAGCTGCCGACTTAATTATATTACCATTGGACTTAACGGTTATGCATGGACAGAGAATATTCACTCACAATCGGGCGAAGCTTTTTATAGAAAATCTTGAAAGTGACCAAGAAATGATTGAATTATCAAACCGAGAGTTTAATTCTATGCTGAAAGGATTGGCACAATTCTAGAAGTAAAAACTATGCGTTATTTGTTATTACTTATCAGCCTTAATTCCTTTGCTTCAGAATTTGGCTGCTTACCAAAAGAAAATATTATCTGGAAAGAAATTTCTCCCGGGGTGACATTTTCTAAATTTGACGTCGCATTCTCCCCTTACCTTAAAGAAAATTCTGTGTGGTCAACAAACCTTAGTCGTTCTGTCACTGTGAGGGCCCTTAAAATTGATTTGAAGAAAAATGAACTCCTTTTTCATCGTTCCGAAGTTCCCCTCGCATGTAATCCAAGTTTACAAAGATATATTGATCTTCTTGTTAAAGACAGTGGTGCTGAAGTTATCGCTGCAATCAATGCTAGTTTCTTTGTCATGCCTAGCGGAGGGATTCAGGGAATTGCTATTGATGAAAAAAAAATATGGTCAAATAATCTCATCAATCAAGAAAAGAGATCTTCTGGTATTTTAGGTATAAAAGATGATTCTTTTTTTCTTGAGACTAAAGATGAATTCATACAAAAGTTTGGTCCAAGAATTGATCTTGAAGAGGCCAGGAAGTACAAGTTTGCAGTCCAGGCCTATCCCGTCCTTATAAAAAACGATGCCATTAAAGTAGATGATACTGTTATGAACCAAAAACGCTCCAGAACATCGATTGGTATTGATGAAAATAACCAAGTTGTCCTCCTTACAATTGATGCAAGAGGTGAAACAGACAAAACAGGCATGACTCTTTTCGAATATGCTCATTTTGTAAAAAAGATCGACTGTGGTGTTTCTCAAAAAATGGTTCTTAATCTAGATGGTGGTGGATCGACTGCCATTTCAGTTCCTAATGAAAAGATACTGGAACAAGCAGATCGTTGCCGACATTTAGGAAATATTTTGATGGTTCAAAAGCGTGAATAAAAATTTTTTGTAATTGTGGTCTTATGAAGTACTACAAAACCATTCTCCAATACATCGGTACCGACCGCATGGGCTTCCAGTATCAAATTGGCATGCCCACAATTCAAGGGGATCTTAACCTTTCGTTGCAGTCGATACTAAATGGTAAAGTCACAACGAGGGCCGCATCTCGAACAGATAAGGGTGTTCATGCCTTCGCTCAAGTGGTGAAAATATCGGCCGAGGATCCATCGTCCCTTGATGCTCACAGATTAAATACTGTTCTTCCCTCACACATAAGGTGTCTCGATCTTTCCCCTTGTAAGGGAGACTTTATCCCATCAGTCGATCAGATCTCAAAAGAGTATCGCTACCTTTTCACGAATACTTCTGGAGTTTCAGGCAAGGATCAGCGCTTTATTGCGCAAACACCTTTTAATTTGAACATGGATAACATCCAGATTTGTGTCGGTATGCTAAAAGGGATAAATGACTTTAAAAATTTCTGGTCGATCGGCTGGCTCTCTAACACGACACTTCGGGAGATCTATGAGTGTGAGCTTTCAATGATTAATCCACAGGAGCTTTTTAGGAATACTTTATTTTCAGCGGATGAGCTCACTTCCTGTTGGCAATTTAGAATCATTGGTAAAGGTTTCTTAAAGCATATGGTCCGGCACATTGTTGGTGCTCTCTGGATGGTTGGAAACGGCAGGCTCACGGTGAAAGACTTCTCCGAGCTTCTTCATGGAGAACAAAAAGAGCAGCGTCCTTGGAAAAAAGCAGATCCGCGGGGACTTTATCTCATGAAAGTGAGTTACGAACCCGAATCACTTTAGGTATTCTTCCATTATGAGTCGATTACATTTTAAATTAGAAGCGACAGCAACTGGATCTCGCGCAAGAGCGGCAACATTCACGACTCTTCACGGGAAGGTTGAAACTCCGATCTTCATGCCGGTTGGAACTCAAGCTACCGTAAAAAACCAAACTGTGGACTCTCTAAAAACTGCCGGCTCGAATGTTCTTCTCGCAAACACCTATCATCTTCTTCTTCGCCCAGGTGCGGAAGTGATGAGAAAGTTCGGAGGTATTCATAAGTTTATGAACTGGGATCGTCCCGTTCTCACGGACTCCGGCGGGTTTCAAATTTTCTCACTATCGAAGCATCGTGAGATGAATGAAAAAGGAGCAAAATTTTTAAGCTATATCGATAATCGCCCGATCCTCCTTACACCTGAGCTATCCATCGACATGCAAAAGGCCATCAATAGCGACATTATGATGGTGCTTGATCAGTGTATTGAAAGTAATGCCAATCACAAAGAGGCGAAGGGCGCCATGGAGCTCACCCACCGCTGGGCAAGGAGAAGCCTTGAGGCCCGGGGCGAAAGCCTTCAGTCCATGTTCGGGATTGTTCAGGGTGCTTGTCATGAAGACCTCAGAAAACAAAGTGCGGATGTTCTCATCAATATGAGAGTAAATAATGAGGGATTTGATGGATTTGCCATCGGAGGTCTTGCTGTTGGTGAAACGAAATCTGAAAGAGAAGACTTTACTGAAATCGCAGCGACCATGCTTCCAGAAAATCTTCCCCGCTATCTCATGGGAGTCGGAACTCCTATCGATATTCTGGAAGCAGTTCATCGCGGCGTCGATATGTTCGACTGCATTCTTCCAAACCAATATGGCCAGCGCGGAGTAGTCTTCACGAGTCTTGGCATTTTTCAGATGAGGCGCTCGGTTTATAAGTTCTCTGAAGAAAAACTTGATCCAAAGTGTGATTGCCTTACTTGCACTCACTACTCTCGAGCGTATCTTCATCATCTCATGAAAACTGATGAGCCTCTTGGTTGGCACCTTCTCTCACTCCACAATATCACTTTCTATCACCAGTTTATGCGTGAGATCCGAAAGAGTATTCTCGATGGATCATTTCTTGATTTTTATAATCGCAAAAGAGTTGAGCTCGTCATGACGGACCAGGAGAATCCTCCGACGCCAATGACACCAGAGAAACCTTATAAAAAAGAGAAGCGTCTGAGCCTCGGTGATTACGAAGTCCATGACTCTGGTCGAGGTTATTCCAGCATCCGCCAAAAAAGTTCTGGCGAAGTCATGCACTCAGTGAATCCACCTCAGGAAGAAGCTCGTAATCTCTATGTGCTTCCTTCTCGAATTGATGAGAGATTAAAAGAGATTGATGAAGTCGTCATCTGGGACGTGGGCCTCGGTGCAGCTCACAATGCCATGGCGGTTATTCATGAATATTTAAATAAGGACTTTAAAGGCAAGATTCACATCATAAGTTTTGAAAATGATACCGATCCTTTGAAACTTGCTTTAAGAAATGCTCCTCTGTTTCCGCATCTTCATCACGCGGCTCCGAATGGGCTCTTAAAAGTTAATAAGTGGGAGTCTCCAAAAGGAAATATCTTATGGGAACTCATTCAGGGTGATTTCTCACACACTTTCCAAGGTGCACCAAAGCCACATGTCATCTTCTATGATCCATTCTCCCTCCACACAAACGTTGAACTCTGGAGCGAGGACATTTTCAAGAGAATCTTTGATTACTGCCAAGGACAAGAAGTTCAGCTCTTAAACTACTCGGCTTCCACTGCTGTAAGAGCAACACTTCTTGCGGCCGGCTTTAGTGTGGGCTATGGTCCTGCGACGGGACCGAAGAGTACGACAACAGTCGCGTACAACTCTCTCTCACTCCCTCACAAACAAGGGGTCACTTTACTTGGTGAAGAGTGGCTTAAGCGCTGGGAAAAGAGTGATGCGAAATTCGCTCGAACCTTGAGTCAATCAGATGAGCTGGAGTTTGAAAATAAAATACGCAGACATGGGCAGTTTCAAAATATATAAGACATTACTATCTAGCAAAATTGAATCTATGAGAATTAAACTGACCTACTCTTAATTACCAAAGCTATTGAAATCATATATCGCTCTAACTCAGCACTAAAATCTCTCTTAAAGAATTGAAATTGGGGGTCTTTTAATATTCTTTCAACCACTTCATTTGGATGAGTAAAAGGATAGAGACCCGCAATCAAGCTGACTGAATCTTGAAGAAAAATGGCATAAGAACCTGCATCTAATTCACTTGAACAGGTTTCCAGGTAGTTTGCTATTTCTCGAAAAAGTTCAATTGAACGAAACTTAAATTCTCTAACTGCTTCTTCACTGAGATTTTTTTCTATCACAGAGGGTAATGCCGAGGTGAGATTACAAAGCAAATCTCGCTTTGCGATCGAAATGGCCATAGCCTTTATCAAATAATCAAAAGATTTTTTACTTTTGGGAACTCTCAACCAATTTTTTTGAAAATCCTTGAACCAATCTTGCCATTCATTCCATAACAAATCTAATAACAATGCCTCACGAGATTCGAAGTAACGATAAATATTTGCCTTTGTCATTTTTGATGAACGAGCGATTTCATTAAGACTTAAAAGAATGAGATCACTTTCTTTATCAATTAAATTTCGAGCAACATCTAGAAGATGCTTCCTTCGTTCTTCCTTTTGTTCTGGTTTCCTTGCCCTTAAATATCGTTTATTCATAGTTCTAAGGATAAACGGCCGGAAATAATTTGACAAGTAACCATCGGTCACATAATAAATAACCACTGGTTACTTATAAAAGGAAGCAAATGTCACAGATTCTTACCTGTCCTGAACAAATACTCAAAACCAATCTTAAAGATAAAACCTACATCGTTACTGGTGGAAACTCCGGAATTGGATTCGCAACAGCTGAACAGATCGCAAAGCAAGGGGCCAAGGTCATCATCGCTTGCAGAAAAATTGCTGAGGGAGAAAAAGCTAAATCATTAATTCAAAGTGCTACCCCTAATGCCATTGTTGAAATAATGCAACTGGATCTCAGCGATTTGAGCTCAGTTCGTAAGTTTGTAAAGGATTTCCACTTAAAACATTCTAAACTGCACGGTCTTGTAAACAATGCTGGAGTTATGTTCACTCCTAAGGGAAAAACAAAAGATGGATTCGAAACTCAGTTTGGAACAAATCATCTAGGGCATTTTCTTTTGACTGAACTTTTATTGCCCACACTAAAGCAATCTATACCATCCAGGATTGTAATTCTATCTAGTTGCTTTCATGATAAGGCACAAGGACGAGAAGGAAAAATTTACTTTGAAGACTTAAACTTCGAAATAAGAAAATACGATGGCTGGGAAGCTTATGCACAATCTAAACTTGCAAATCTTCTCTATGCTAAGCATCTTGGAAAAAGACTTTTAGGAACAGGGGTCACGGCAGTCAGCGTTCATCCAGGATGGGTAAGAACAAATCTGATTCGAGGCTTTATGCCAGTATGGGTTCAAAATATATTACTCAAGCCATTTTTAAAATTGGCCGGAATGATTGAGCCTTGGGAGGGAGCGCAAACAACTCTATACTCCCTTCTTGCACCTGAGGTTGAAAAACATAATGGATCTTACTTTAGTCAAAAGGGAATTTATAGAACAAAAGAAGCAGCTCAAGGCGCCTGGCCTCTCTACTCTCCCAACCCAAACGCTCACGATGAAATAACCGCAGAAAAACTAGATCAAATAAGCCGATCATTAGTTGGTCTTTAAAAAGGGAAAAATTTATGAATTTATGGTTTATGATGAATGAATATTTTCAAGGGGAAAAGACTGAAGCACTTGTCTTCATTCTTTCCATCGGATTACTTAGTCTTGTTTTTGGGGTCTGGCTTCTAACTGAAGGTGGAAATTTTGCAAAAGGTGTCGCTATTCCATTCCTCGCCCTAGCATTGATTTCAATTACTGTAGGAAGTGTTGTCGGATTCCGCACTCCACGTCAGCTAAAAGATCTTGAAAGTGTGCTCAATAACAATAAAGTAGTTACCATAAACTCAGAAATTCAACGTATGGAAAAAGTTAATGGTGCATGGCCTAAATATTTGATCGTATGGATTGCTTTCGGGGCCATCGGATTGGTGCTTCGAATATTAACAAAAAATGATTTTGCCCAGGGCCTAGGAATAGCCCTCGTTTTCTTTTCTGGTGTGACACTTTTAATTGATGGGTTTGCTGAAAGACGAGCAGCTAAATACTCGAAGGCTCTTCATAATGAAGCCCAAGCATTCAAAGACTGATTTATCCTTAATTTGATAAATTCTCCTTGGTGAAATGCCCTTAAAAAATTAATCTTCTTCGTGCATTCAATTTAAGACTCTCTTGTAATTGGAAATTTTCTATCATTCCAATAAAGCATGCCTCCATCCATATTAAATACATTCTTAAAGCCAAGCTCTAAGGCCTGTAAGGTGGCTTTCCCTGATCTAGCACTTGAGCGACAAATGAAAAGAATTTTCTTATTCTTATCTTCATTATTTAAAAAATGATCTAATTCATCTCCAAGTGTTACCCTTTTTGCTAATTCAATATGTCCAAGCTCAGCATTAAATTCATCTTCTCTACGAACGTCAATAAGGCTGTATTCACTCAACAAACTTGGGTCATTGACTTGTAGAGTTGGAATATTTTCTTTGATGATAATGGTATTTCCCATAAATTCTCCTAAAAGTTTGCCAAAGTGGTTTTAACCTTCAAAGGTAGCTTTAAGTAAGAAAGCTCGTTCGATTCTCTAGGTGGAAGGTGCCCAGCATCTGCATTCACTTGAATGCTCGGAAAAAGTAACCTTGGAGCTTTTAAAGTCTTATCTCTTCCTTGTCTGAACTCAACAAACTCAGACTCAGTCGTAATAGATTTTAATTGGATATTCTTTTCTTTGCTTTCACCGATGGTTGTTTCAAATTTCATTTCTCGTCCGTTGGGACTGTAGTCATGGCCAACAAATACCCGCGTTTGATCTGGAAGAGAAAAAAGATTCTTCGTGATTGAATGATAGAGCTCTTTCGCACTTCCAGCAGGAAAATCGCAACGACCAGTTCCATAATCGGGCATAAAGAGTGCATCACCAGTAAAAAGAGCATCTTCAAAAAGATAACTCATACAAGCGGGAGTGTGACCTGGCGTTGGAATAGCTTTCATTTTAAGGCTTCCGAACACCAATTCCTCATTATCTTTAAATAAGTAGTCAAACTGAGAGCCATTCGTTTTTAGGTAATCGATATTAAAATGACCTTTAAAAAATTCTTGTACGACTTTAATCTTTTCACCAATCCCTAAAATCGCCTCTGGAAACAATTTTTTTAAAAGTTGAGAGCTAGAAAGATGATCTGCGTGGGCATGAGTTTCTAAAATCGCCTTTATATTCAAGTTCTCTCTTTTTATATATTCGATGACGACGGCAATACTTTTATCAGTGACCTGACCTGATGCCGGGTCAAAATCAAGAACGGGATCAATAATAACTGCATCTTTAGTCTTTGGATCAATGACTAGATATGTAAGAGTAAACGTGTCTGGATCAAAAAAATGTTGGATTTTCATAAAATGGCTCCTCTTGGTATCAACTTACCTCAAATCATTAAAACATTCAATTGATTTATTGAATGTTCTAGATTATAATCCATTTAGAGGCATTTATGGATAAAAAACTCCTAGAATTAAAAGAGCGACAAAGTGAAGTATTTACTTCGATAGCAGACATCATCGGGGCCATGTCTTCACCCGTGCGTATTAAGTTGATTCATTTCTTATCGCAAGGTCCACTTACAGTGGAAATTCTTTCGACGAAAATCGATCAAAGTGTTGCCAACACTTCTATGCACTTAAGAAAAATGCTCGCCGCGAAGGTCTTAAAAGTTGAGACCCAGGGTAAAAATAGAGTCTATTCACTTCACCCTGCCGCATTTCCCTTTTGGGAATCCTGCCAAGATTTTATTCAAAGTGTAGATCCATCACTTAAACTTGATTTCAAAGATATTTCTGGCGAGATGGATTGGATGCAAGATTTAAGAACGACAATAAAAATGGCAAAAAACAATGAAATCGTTCTTGTTGATGCTAGACCTCAGGATGAAGTAGCTGAGACTCTCAGCGGACTTAATATCCTGAATATACCGAGCTCGGAAATAACGAAAAACTTATCTAAAATTCCAAAAAAGAAACCAGTTGTAGTATTTTGCAGAGGGCGTATGTGCGCTCTTTCTCTTTTTGTAACAAGTGAATTAAGAAAAAATGGTATTAAAGCATATAGACTTAATGAGTCTTGGTACTCATTAGCTGGAGGATTATGACAGCAGCACTAATTGGTGGAGCGATTATTGGATTGGCCGTGAGCTTGATGCTCGTTTTAAACGGCCGAGTTACTGGAATCAGTGGGATTGTTTCTGGAGTTCTCTCTCCACGAAAGAACGATATCTCATGGAGGATTTTATTTCTTCTTGGACTTCTTTTTGGAGGAGTACTTCTTCGGTTCATTCAACCAGAGGCTTTTCAAAGTGCATCTAATAATATGAACCTTTTTGATTATGCGGTCGCTGGATTATTAGTTGGCTTTGGTACCCTACTAGGAAATGGTTGTACTTCTGGTCATGGCGTCTGTGGTATCTCGAGGTTATCTGTAAGATCAATTATGGCGACAATCGTTTTTATTACATTTGGTGTTCTCAGTGTGTTTATCTTTAAGACGTTAAGAGGTGGTGTATGAAAGGTCTCATTTCATTTGTTGTTGGACTACTTTTCGCTATTGGTTTAGGTTTTAGTGGTATGACACAAACTCATGTGGTAAAAGGTTTTCTGGATGTTTTTGGGAATTGGAATTTAAATCTCATGGGTGTGATGGTCGGTGCCATTGCTCTTCACTCCATTGTTTACCATCTCGTTAAGAAGAAAGAATCTCCCCTCTTCGACACAAAATTTCACCTGCCTACTAAAAAAGATCTTGATGGGAGGCTTCTTAGTGGTGCGGCGATCTTTGGTCTCGGTTGGGGCTGGTCGGGAATTTGTCCTGGTCCGGGTATCGTTTCTCTTGTTAGTGGGGATCTAAATATTGTTGTTTTTATTCTGGCGATGGCCGTGGGCATGTACGCCTTCAAGTTTTTTGAAGTGAAATTTCTTAAGTCGTAGTGGTTCATGATGTTGACAATTATTGGAGTGATTATTGGATTTGTAATGGGACTTACGGGTGCAGGAGGTGCCTTGGTTGCTATTCCACTCTTCATGCAATTTCTTAATATGAATTTGAAAGAAGCATCCGTTTTGTCTTTAATTGCCGTAGTCATTGCCTCGCTTTCAAATTTTTATTATCAGAGAAAAAACGCTGAGATTTCAATCTCGATTTTGTTTGTTCTTGCATCTGCTGTAGGAAGCTTCGTCTCTCAACCTTTTAAAAGCTTAATTCCAGAAACATGGATCGCCATCATTTTATCTCTTATTGCTTTCTTCTCCCTTTATAGTGTTTGGACCCCTAAGAAAGCTACCCATGTAAATAACGAGAAGGAATCACATTTCTTTAAGACTATCATCATTGGATTTTCACTTGGAATTCTCACAACATTTACTGGACTCGGCGGTGGGGTTCTTATGCTTCCCATCCTGATTGGGATCTATAAATTCAACCAAGAAAAAGCTGTCGCAACAAGTTTAGTTGTTGTCGGATTTTCATCCCTTATTTCCTTTCTCATTCAATTAACGGGAGGATCATCCCTTAAAATCAGTTTTGACTTTTTTGGATTGATTGCAGGAGTTCTCGTAACCTCCTACGTTCTTAAACTCCTTACATTGAAATTTTCGCCTAAAACCTTTGATCTTACTCGTAAAATT